>Ga0153999_1000819_pt1 | contig 13054 bp, 14 predicted proteins | sample TSNC083MetaG_FD_104675 | JGI IMG/M metagenome (GOLD analysis project Ga0153999, IMG submission 104675) | Attine ant fungus gardens microbial communities from North Carolina, USA - TSNC083 MetaG | ecosystem: Host-associated > Fungi > Mycelium > Unclassified | place: USA: North Carolina, Lumber... | reverse complement strand
GGCGGCCGGTCCGGCTTCCTATGGTATGACGGATACCATGGGCCGCATGCACAGCGATGCACAGTTCGCCGGATCTTCCTCTGTTCCCGCTCATGTGGAAATGATGGGGCTGATCGGAATGGGGAACAATCCGATGGTCGGGGCGACCGTGGCGGTTGCGGTGGCGATTGAGGAAGCAAGCAAATAGTGCCGTAAAGCCTTATACCATGCGAGTTTTCACGATTTAGTATTTGAATGCTGCTCCAATCTTAAATGATTTGGAGCAGCGTTTTTTTGCTCTTTTATATGCATTTGACACCCATTTGACACCCGCAGCTTTTAGTGGGTGGCAAAGAAACAACGGAACTGTTATAACGAATTTTAAAACGGGGTGTCAAGCATACGTTCCTTGAAATAATTTGGGTGTCAGAGTTGCAATCCATGTACGCTTCATGACTCTGGACGGTGCCCGGCAGGCTCGCATGAGCGGAAACTATACAAATATAGGGATTGCCATAGTACAAAGAAATGGATATTATTATGTCTGTGAAATTCTGATCGACTAAAGAGAGTAGATTAAGATTAAAGCAAGAGGCAAAGCTGTTTCGGAGGCTCTGCCTCTTTTTCTTATTCAAAATGTTTGCGAAACGGAGTTGCATATGTTATAATATTTAAAACGCATATGTCATATAGGAGGATGGACATGGAAATTCCCGAAATCATAAAAGAAATACGCAAACGGACTGGCGACAGCCAAAAAACACTGGCTGCCGCATTGAACGTTAATTTTGCCACAGTCAACCGCTGGGAGACAGGAAAGTTTGAACCGTCACCGATTGCTTTGGATGGGCTTCGGGCTTATTGTAAGCACCGTGGCATTGATTACGCCGAGTTTGAAGGCAATACGATACGCACAGGGAAAGAAACTGTTTTGCTTTATCACGGTTCCAAATCCGGTATCACAGGTGACATCAGACCCATCAGCCGCGAGCTTTGCGACTTTGGCAAGGGATTTTATATGGGAACCGAACAGATGCAGCCGCTGACGCTGATCTGCAATTTTCCTGACGCGAAGCTCTATACTGTAAAAGCGGATTTGACAGGGCTGCGCGTTTTGGATATTGAGGTAGGCATAGATTGGGCGCTTCTGATCGCCTATTACCGGGGTAAGATGGAATCGGTAAAAGGCAGTGATATTTACCGGAAATATGCAGGGATGGCAGACGACTGCGATATGATCACCGGATATATCGCCAACGACCGCATGTTTATTGTGCTGGATCGGTTCTTCTCCGGCGAAATCACGGATATCGCGTTGATCAACAGTCTGTCGGCTCTGAAGCTGGGCAAGCAATATGTAGCGCTCACGGACAAGGCCTGCCGGCAAATTGAGATTGTCGAAGAAAAGGCTATCGGAGAAACAGAACGCGGCGAGCTCCGGCTGGCAAGCCAAGCGCACAGGCAGGAAGGCATTCGCCAAGCGGATGAAATATGCCGGAAATACCGCCGTGAAGGCCGGTTCTTTGATGAAATACTTGGCGGAGGTGTATGATGATGCAAAAAAACTTAAGCGGATTTGAACGCCAGCTTTGTGATATACAGGGACGACTGTTCGAACAGTCATTGACAAAAAATCTGGATTCCGCTGCTTTCATTCGGATCTTTATGACAAGCAAAACCTGCGAATTTCTGGATATGCCCTACGACCGCCTGCAATGGGCTGGCGAGGAATATATTCTGGAGAACCTGTTGGAGGAAACCACTGTAGAAACTGGCGGAACACAATACAGCAAAGAGGTTCTCTTTTGGGCTGGCTACACCTACCGTTATTGGCACCTGCTAACTGGCGAAAGCAGCCGCGAGATTTACAGTCAAGCGGACGCAAAAAAGATGAATGAGTGCTACCTTGGTTTCCATACATTGGATGTCGCCATGGCGATTGAAGATTTGAAAGAGATTCACGGTCAGGAAAATAAAGAGTAAGCGGTATGGAAAAGGAAATTGTTCATGTTGATATGGATGCTTTTTATGCGGCGGTCGAGGTTCGGGACAATCCGGAGCGCCGAGGCAAAATCCGTTCATGTCCGGTGCGAAAGTGCGCCTCTGCACTTCTGAAGGCGCTGAAGTGATTACCAGCGAAAAACCGCTGTTGAAGTTTACTCCGGCGACGGACTTTCTGCTGATTGGCGGTGTATGTTATTTTCTCACGGCCGCCATTAAAAAGGATTTTGAGATGGATAACCGGAATTTTGCCATTGCTGCCAAACGTATGGGCCTGATTGCTGATGCTGCTATCGTCAGTGATTACGAGAATCTGGAAGCGGCGGTCATGACTGCTAAAAACGCTAGGAAGTTTCTTGACTTCGATAGCAAGGTGCTTGAGCATATCACTCGCCTTCCTATCGTAGAACGCGAGGAATATCTTTCTACATACGGGGTCACCATCGACAATAACGGGCATATGGATACATCCGACCCTGAGCAATGCGAGTTGGTTATCGACCTTTTGTGCAGAAGAAGTTGCATAGACCCCTTGGGGCGTTTGTCGGTTGTAAGTAGCATCATGCCAAGGGAATAGGCGGAAATTGAAATTTCATGCAACCTCCTCTGATGAAACAGAAAAAAAGTCATACTATTGATACCAAATAAAAGGAGGGAATAGTATGGCTATAAAATCAGAAGAAAAATTGCTTTATACCGTTAAGGAGGTCTCTGAGCTCATACATACTAATCAAGCATATGTGTACTCGCTTATTAAATCCGGACTCTTGCCGGCATTAAAACTGGGTTCATATAAAATCAGAAAAGAAGCCTTAATGCAATTTCTCGAAGATAGCGAGGGTAAGGATTTAACTGATCCCAATAATGTCTATAAAATAAGTGAAGTAAAATAAAGAAATATTTTTCTGGGAAAATTAGAATCTGTGCAGTCTTTATTGACACTAACAATTAGGCATGATAAGGTAAAACCGTAAGAATCTTACAAAGTACCAAATGAAATCATGCCAACAGTTTTCGGCAAGCGTTTAAATGCGGTACGTCTCATTAACGGTGGGAGCAGTTCCGACTATGGCAGCTAATTATCGTCTTGCAAAACTGGGACTGACATCAACACAGCCACAGTACTATGGTTACTTAGCAAAAGGCGTATGGAGTCCGGATAGTACAAAGAACTACAAAGTAGTAAACTAAGGCATAGGAGGGGGGGGATCCCCCCTCCGTTCGATTCGATTGTATATAGGGAGTTAAGGATGAAGAAGATATCTCGAGGAATACTATTAGTGGCGATTGCATGCAATTTACTGGGGTGTACATCAGGTGGAAGATCAACATTGCCATCTTATCAGGATGGAAGTTCAGAAGCAAATACGACGCTTGCCTATATAGAGGAAAACGATTTATCCCATATTGAAGTCTGCGAATGGGGGACTCCCATGATGGATAAAGATGGTATAGAGACCACCATTGATGGCATTCACGTGTATCATAATATCAATGATACTGGGATTAAAGATATTACTTTTTACAATGTTCTAGATTTCCCACAGAGTCAGATATTCTCTGTATATACCCCTACTGACTTGATAAGTGAGGACGGTACTGTACGAAGTGATGCTGTTTTTTTGGTTATAGATGTAACCTTTCATAATGTAAGCAGCGAGGGGATAAAGGATGATGAGCAGGTTCTTAAATTGGGGGTAATAGATTCTAAATTACTAATTCCCGTGGAAGACGAAGAGATACGAGAGAGAACTAATGCCGATTATGAATCCAGAGATAGTTATTTACCATCCTATTTTAGTGCATCCTTGGGAGGTGACACAAAATTTCTCTATTATAACTTAGCCATCGGTGAGTCTATGAAGGCTCAAGTTGGATTTTTCTTACCCGAAGATCTTGTGGGGCTTCTAGGGGCAAATGTTGCCGCAGGAATAAGTGAGCGGTATTACTTTTTATTACAGGATCGTTAGGGGGCGGATATGAGAACATGCTTACGATTAGAACTAAGAAAAATATTTAGAAGTGGTTGGTTTTGGCTGGTAATGGGAATTGCAATAGGTATTTCCTGCCTTAGTACGATGGAAATGATTCGGCTTACGAAAGATTCCATTGAATTATCAAGTCTCACGATGATAGAGCAGAAAGAGTACATGGTTCTGAGCATTTTTACAAAATGGATTGGCTGCGATTCCTTTACGCTGGGCTTTTCTTTGTATTTCTTCCTATTTCCCCTATTTGCAACATTTGCCTATGGCTGGTCTTTTTTTCAGGAAAAGAAAAGTGGCTATATAAAAAATTTGATTACCCGAACAACGCGAAAAAATTATTATTGGGCGAAATATATATCTGTTTTCATTGCGGGCGGTCTTTCGATGACTGTTCCTATGTTAATTAATATGTTTCTTACTGCCACTTTTTCCAATCTTAACACACCGGACGTCGTATATACTTACTTTTCAATGATGCATGGTTCATTTGGATCAGAGCTTTTTTATTCACATCCATTTTTGTTTAGTGTCCTGTATTTGTTTATCGATTTTATATTTTGCGGATTGATTGCCTGTATGAGTATGGCCTTATCCTTTTTTATTAAAAACAGGCTGGCGGTTCTTCTTATCCCGTTCTTCTTTTTATTGATACTGGACTATCTAAGTAATTTTTTAATGATGGAAATTTTTCATACGGAATATAATATCTCGGTTATGCGCTTTCTTCACCCGACGCCTTTTCCATGGTTTATTAGCGGATGGATAATTCTAGGGTATGGGGTGTTGTTCACGATTTTGACGATGGGCATTTGTATTAAGAAAGGAACTTCCAGTGATGTTTTTTAAAATGTTGTCATATGATATCTATCGTGGAATTTGGCGAAAAAAGTACCTTTTTCTTCCTCTTTTTGTGCTGACAATTATATTTTGTCAATCCTTTTATTATGACATGCAAAGTTACCAGATGATGGGAATATGCATGGAGAGTGGCAGTTGGATGGATTATATCGCTCTTTTGTTTCAAGGCATGAAGGAGTATATTCCGTCACCAGATAACCCCTTTGTATTTCCAGTGATGTGGATATTAATCTTCCTTTATGTTGCTTATATTTCATTAGGGTACCTTCATGATGATCTAACTGCTTCGGGACAGCAAGTCTTGATTCGTTCTGGTGGGAGGAAATTATGGTGGATCTCTAAGTGCCTTTGGAATGTTGCAATTACAATGCTCTCTTTTATGGTGATGTATCTTTCAGTTACTGTTTACTGTCTTATCAGGGGGATTCCATTATCCTTTTCATGCACAACCTCCGTATTAGAGTATCAATTAGAAATGCCTATTTTGTCATCAATCTCAGTATGGCAGGGGATCTGTGTCTTAATTCTGATGCCGCTGGGGGTGGCATTGGCGTTAAATTTATTTCAGATGTTTTTAGGGTTGCTGATAAAGCCTTGGTACAGCTGTGGTATGATAGCAGCAATTTTGCTGATTTCTGCATACTTTAAAAGTCCATTGCTGATTGGAAATTATTCAATGTTTTATCGAAGCGCAGTGCTCATAGGAGAAGAGAGTGGGATGCAGTTGATTATCGGAGCGTTACTGACCCTGGTATTCGTGGCAGTCGCTGTGATGGGAGGGCTATTCCTATTTTCAAAGCATGACATATTAAACCAAGAATAAATAGAGGACGGAAATATATGAAAAAAAATGTGCAAACGGCAAATCGAACAACAATTTCTTTGAAAGAAGTAAGCAAGGTGATTAAAAAGGCAACAATCTTAGATCACATTAATGTAGAGTTTCATTCGGGCAGAGTCTATGGTTTACGTGGTTATAACGGGTCAGGAAAAACAATGCTGCTGCGTTTGATTGCCGGATTGATTCTCCCCACCAATGGAAGTGTGTACATTAATAATAAAGTTCTGGGACGGGATATTACCTTTCCGGAAAGTATGGGGATATTGATTGAAAACCCTGCTTTTCTGGATTCCTACACCGGCTATCAGAACTTGAAGCTGCTGGCGGATCTAAAAAGGCAGATCGGGGAAGAGCAGATCCGAAAGGCATTAGAGAGTGTCGGATTGGATTCGTTTGATCCACGTAAATATCGAAAATACTCTTTGGGAATGAAGCAGCGTCTAGGGATTGCAGCAGCGATTATGGAAGAAAATGATATTTTGTTAATTGATGAGCCCACGAATGCTTTGGATTCAGAAGGTGTGGATCTGGTAAAGAAGATTATAAAAAGTGAGAAGGCAAGAGGTGCTCTGATTCTAGTAGCTTGCCATGAAGCGCAGGTATTAGAGGCTTTAGCAGATGAAATCTATGTGATTGAAAAAGGACAATTAGTGGATCATATCGTGCTGCAAACAATCGAAAATATGGAGGAATCCATATGAAAAAAAAGTGGATTGGCATCGGATCTTTTATCTTTTTATTGCTGCTTCTGTGGCTAATACGGGTTATTTGGTTTAATCAAACGTATCCCACTATTAATGTATATGAATATGATATGGGAGAGATTGTAGATCTGGGTACAGATGTAGTAAGTTATGATGTGATGCAAGGTTATTCGGTTCGTGTAGACAGCTCAAAAATATGGGAATATGATGATTTTGCAGATTACTATCAGGTAGACCGAGAAGAGGTTATGAATTCACCAATGCCTGTACCGGATAGAGTCTATGAAGTGACGGTTACAATTTGGAATGCGGAAAATACAGAAACCGGTATTGCGCTGAGGGACTGGTATATACAAAGCAAAGATATTAAGTGTTCTATAATGGGAATCTTATTTTCTTACGCGAATCCAGGTATTGATACAACAGAGATCGCATTAAGACCCAATACAGAAAAAACGTTTCACTTAACATACAGCCTAACAGAAAATCGATTCCGACCAGGCATTTGGGACTCGCTGGAAGATTATCCTATGTGGTTAGCAGTTACATGGTATCCTAATAAAAAGATGATTTCAATTACGCCAAGCATTTAAGCGAAGCGAAAACTTATTTAATGCAAATATTTAATGCAAATATTTAATCCCGAATATATGGACTATGTGGAGCAGATGGGGAACAACCCGATGGTCGGGGCGACCGTGGCAGTCGCGGTGGCGATTGAGGAAGCGTTGAAATAGCCTGTAAAACCGAATAAATACTGGACTTATAAGAACGTGAGCCGCCCCTCCATGAAGTAGACAGTGTTTTTATTGTCACTGTCTACTTCATGGGGAGTATATCACATAGAGCTCCGACCTTTTTGTCTGTAAAGCTGCCATAGGCTAGTCCTTTTTAATTTCTAATTCCAATAAAGAAATATTCTTGCGCATCTGCCTGGTCGTCTCCCATGAAATTCTGCCATTTTCAAACATTATTTGTATGTTATCTCGCTCAATTTGAAAACCCAGCGCAGCAATGTCTTCAACGCTCACAGCTTCTATGCTTTCAAAATCTTGAACCGTCTCTCTGCTGTTTTGTATTGATAAAGAAAACTCATAATCAGATATATATTTACTTGCTAAATGACTGTTATTAGTTTTGTAAATCTGCTTTAATTTTTGAAGTACCAAAAAATCGTTGGCTCTATATAAATCATAAAACTGTCTTTTTGAAACCTCCTCATTTTGCTCCTTATCGCTGAATCTCTTTATATATTTAGCTAAACTAATATTTTTCTTTGCGGCTTTAAAAGGATTTCTTTCACTTTTCGATATATTGTCTTCCAATCTGTCTAAGATGCCCAAGTATCGCTGTGCCGTAAATTCGTCAATTTCATTATTACACAGCATGGTGTTGGTGTTTTGCCGTTCCCACTCATAAATCATCTTTTTGAGACTGAGTTCTTCCTTGCTGTCAAACGGATTACCGCCTTGCTTTCGCTGCAAATCGGATTTTCTTTGGTAATAATCCCGGATTACCCTTGACACCGCTTTTTTGTTTTTTTCGGTAATCTGATTATTTAACTGAGTTATCACGTTATTTACAATTTCAATACATACCTCTGTCTCAACCGCAAGCGTGCTTGTTTCTTTTTCGAGGAGTAAAGGCAGGATAAAATTGGCAATTAGTAACGAGCACAGAATGACGCCGGAAGCGATGAAAATTATTAGATCACGTTCAGGAAATTGGCTGCCGTCGCCCAACAAGAACGGGATCGACATTGTGGTGGCAAGCGTCACGGCTCCTCTTACGCCGGACATGCTTATGATCAGGCTGGCCTTGATCTTGCTTAAACGAGCTTCCGGTTCATAAATATCCTTTTTAATTGTAAGCAGCGACCATAAAAACCGAATAAGCATTAAAGCTAATGTTATGATGATAATATAGGCAATTATTTTTAACCTGCTTGCGGACGGAATGCCCCATATTGCTTCGATTGCAGTGGGGAGTTGTGTTCCCATAATTAAAAACACCAAGCCGTTCAACACAAATACCAGCGCCTCCCATACGCTTTTGGAGGAAAAGTTTAATCCTGCGGTTTCGGGATTTATTTTTTCCCGCTCAAACGAATGTATAATCCCCGAAGCAACCACGGCCAGAATACCGCTTACCTTACAATACTCCGCAAGGATATAGATTATAAAAGGTGTCAATACTCCAATCAAAATATGCAGCGTGACATTTTCCATGCCCATAGAACGCAGCCATCTGACAAACCTGGTCTTCAAGTAGGTAAACAGCAGCCCGACAATGACCCCGCCCACCGATATTATGACAATCTCTATTCCGGCCCACATAAGCGAAAACGCGCCGGTTACCATTGCGGCAATCGCAAACTGAAAACTGACCAAACCGGATGCGTCGTTTATTAAAGATTCGCCTTCCAATAACCCCATTATTATATGGGGTATTTTTATCCTTTTGCCCAAAGCTCCGACCGCGACAGCATCTATTGGCGCCAGAGCCGCTGCGAGTGCAAAAGCCGCCGCCAACGGAATTGACGGTGTTAGGAAGTGGACTAAATACCCGACTATAAGCACAGTCAAAAGAACCAGTCCAAATGCCAACAGGATGATAGGATTTTTGAGCTTCCATAAGGTTTTTTTATCGGCCATTATGCCGTCGTTAAACAGCAAGGGTGCGATAAATACAACCAAAAACAGTTCCGGATTTAGTTGGAGGGTGAACTCAATCGGAAGCAGCGCGATAATCACGCCTAACGCAACTTGTATAATAGGCATCGACAGAGCCGGTACAAAACGATTTATAATATTAGAGATTAAAATCGCGGATAGCAAAATTAACCCATATTCAAAAAGCAGCATGTTTGTTCCCCACTCATTATCCTTTGGCATCCATAAACTGTATGCTTATATTCCCTGAAACCGACTCGGCGTTCAGTGTTTTGGCGCCGATACTATTTGTTAATGGCACATTGCACCGCCCGCGCTTGGAATAACAGCTAACTGAGTAGATTTCGGGCGGCTCGCTTATGCCGCAGATAATTGCTCCCATTGCGGTTCTTAACGTAATATCCTGTTCACACCCAATATTGTTGGCGTGGATACCGCCGCTATGTTTCGTCTCAATCCTTATGGACTCCGCCTTGACCGCATTTAATATAGTCATCCTTGTTTTCGTTTGAATGTCCAATAATCCGCCTGTCTGAATACGGTCAAGCTTAACGTGTTCTCCACCCATTGCGAGGATTATAATGTCTCCGGCGAATGTCTGCGGTATTTCGATGGTCAGTTCTTTATCCCGTGTTAACTCTATTAGGCCCAACACACCATATATAGTAACCAGATCGCTTTCCCTGATATCCAACCTGCCGCCCTTCTCAGAAATCTCGACCTTCCTCACACCTGTATCCTGCCATCGAATACGAATGTCGTTCCCCTGATATCCTGTTAATTTGATTTGAAATATTTTGCTTTCCACATGGATGCTTTGACAGGAATCTGCGGGAATGCTTTTTGACTGACTGCTCATTGCGTAATAACCCCTTTTTAATGTTCCTTATTCGGGAGACAGGATATTTCATGAACAAGTGTTGCTTTTCTGTCTCCAAGTGGTATTATATGATATGGAGATTGTTCAGACAATCATTGATCTCTGAGCAAAATGTCGGATTGTAGACAGATAAAGCATTTGTGTTGGAAATAGTTCAATTGAGACGGAATTGATGGCTGGGGGAAAATGAAATGGCAAGAGACAGGAGAATTGAATATACGAAGATGGTAATTCGAGACAGCTTTATTCAGTTGCTGAAGGAAAAACCAATTAATAAAATCACGGTAAAAGAGGTTTGCGAATTAGCTGACATCAACCGTTCCACATTTTATAAATATTACCTGGATCCATACGACTGGATAGAGCAGGCGGAAAGAGAGTGCCTGCAAACTTCGCAGGAAGTCATAGACAAAATTGACAGCACCGATATTGAGGTGTTGTTGACTGAGCTTTTTCAGACCATTAAAGATAACTATGAAATGTTCAGCGTTATCTTTGCAAACCACGGGAATTTACTCAAAGAAATATTCGCCCTCTTCCTTGAAAAAGCGGAATCAAGACTAAAGGATACAATATTGCACGATCCAGAAGGCAGTCAAAAATGGGAGTGTTATTACCGTATTTATGGCTGCAACGGTATCATAAGCTGCTGGATTAAAGACGGCATGGAGCAGCCACCCAAAGAGGTAGCGTCTTATATCGCAAACCTTATTCAATAAGAGGCTATAAAAATGGCAAATGAAGGAAAGAAATCTATCGCGGGTAAAATCATTGACAATATAAAGGAGGATGCTTCAGCTCAGCATAAAATCGACAAGGAAAAGATTGAAGAAGCGGCGAAAGAGGGAAGATTTTAAGGAAAATCGTATAAAATAAGGCAGGACTCAAATTGTCCTGCCTTAATACCTGCTATCTGAGCAAAATATCATTATTTTGCATTATAAGTTTATACTTTCTTTACTAATTTTACCATTTCATACCATAATACCGACACTGCCGACAAACCAAAAACCGCAAAGAATTGTCCCGGCGAAAGCGGGGCGAGTGATAGGAATCCGTTAAGCGGAGTATACAAAATAATAAGCAAACCCAATAAAGTAATAATATTTACAGCCCACATAACTTTATCTTTAGCTAGACGTTTAATTGAAACGGTAACAAAATCTGTTTCAGAACTGTTGACCTGCACCAAAAATAAATTGGCAAGCATAATAACGGCAAGCCCCATTGACCGTGCCACAGCTGCGTTATCCGGATTTTGTGACAGCATATAAAAATAAGTACCAAAGGACGCTGAGAAAATCACCAGGCCCTGTAGGACGCTTTTGAATAGGGTCTTTGCGTTTAACAATTTTTCTTTTGGATTACGCGGCCTGCGTTCCATAATATTTGTTTCGGCAGGTTGCCGCTCCAATACAATCGAGCAGGTAGGGTCAATAATCAATTCTAGCAGAACAACGTGAAGCGGCAGGAACATCAGGCTTGCAGGGTCAATTCCCAGCATGGGCGCAAGCAAGGACGTCAACGCAATGGGAATATGGATGGTGAAAACGTATCCTACGGCCTTACGGATGTTATCGTAAATTCGCCGCCCATCCCTCACCGTGTCCACGATGGTAGAGAAATTGTCGTCCATCAGTATAAGGTCAGCGGCTTCGCGGGACACCTCGCTGCCGCGTTTACCCATAGCGATACCGATGTCGGCATATTTCAACGCAGGAGCGTCGTTTACACCATCTCCTGTCATGGCCACAATTTCGCCGTTATCTTTAAATGCCTTGACGATACGCATTTTATGCTCAGGAATGACGCGGGAAAAAATACTGACGGCTTTAACGCTCTCGCGCAGCTCCTCGTCGGTCATTTTTTTAAGCATATCACCCGTGATGATATTTTCACAATTCTTTATGCCGACTTTTTTTGCTATGGACGCGGCGGTTATACCGTTATCGCCGGTAATCATAACAACCCTGATACCTGCCTTGTTACAGATGGCGATATCATTTTTGACAGACTCCCTCGGCGGGTCAGATAATCCTATCAATCCACAAAACGTCAGGGAACATTCCGTCAGGTATTCAGGAATTTCCGATTCATCTGTTGGGCTTGCGGCCGCAACGGCGATTACACGTAATCCCTCTTTTGAAAATTCGGTGATTTTATGCCGTATGATTTCCTGTTCCTTTTCAGAAAGCATACAGATGGTTAAAATACTTTCAGGGGAACCTTTCGCGGCAATAACAAGCTCGCTATTTCTCCGCCACACATGCCCCATCATTTTCAGTTCATTGGTAAAAGCATATTCACGGATGAGCTCACCGCTGAACAAATGCTCCTGCGAGATGCCGCGTTTATCACAATAGACAAGCATGGCCTTTTCCATAGGGTCATATGCATCTGTTTCGCAGCCAAGTCCCATTACTTCACAAAGTTGGTGTCCGTCGCCGCGGATCGACCACGTTTCTTGTACGGCCATTTGGTTCATTGTAATGGTTCCGGTTTTGTCCACGCACAATACCGATACCGCACCGAGCGTTTCAACGGACGGCAGTTTACGTACCAGTGATTGTTTCTTTGCCAGCCGCCATGCTCCCATTGAGAGGAACACCGTTAAAATAACCGGAAATTCTTCCGGTATCATAGCCATGGCAAGCGTAATGCCGGAGAGGATACTTTCAATCAGTCGATCCCCAAAAACGTGGTCGGGAATGTTGAACCACGTTATAACGCCGACTAGCGCGAACAAGACAGCAGCAATACCCGCGCACAGCTTAACAAGGCTGCCGGTCTGCTTTTGAAGCGGGGTGCTTTCCTCTGGCGCTTCAGCTACGTTAATTCCTATCTTGCCGTATTCCGTAAGCACACCGATCTTTTCGACGCTCACAACCGCCGTTCCCTGTGTTACAAAGGTTCCGGCATAGCAATAATCCTTGCGCCAGTAGTCGGTTGATTCCTCCGTGCCTTCGGTCGTAACTTTCCATACGCCTTCGGCCTCACCTGTAAGCGAAGATTCGTCAACGCATAAGTCGCTGCCCCTGACGACAAAACCATCAGCCGGGATTTTAACACCTTCGTGAATCATCATAATATCACCGGGAACAAGGTCGGCGCTGGCAATTTGCGTTTCCTTG
>Ga0153999_1000817_pt1 | contig 13082 bp, 8 predicted proteins | sample TSNC083MetaG_FD_104675 | JGI IMG/M metagenome (GOLD analysis project Ga0153999, IMG submission 104675) | Attine ant fungus gardens microbial communities from North Carolina, USA - TSNC083 MetaG | ecosystem: Host-associated > Fungi > Mycelium > Unclassified | place: USA: North Carolina, Lumber... | reverse complement strand
TGCGCTGCAAGGCGACATGTTGAAACAAACCAATACTTCATCTACAACTTCACTCGAAGCTTATCTCGTCTGGCACGAGCAATTGACAGAAAAATTCAATAATTTAGGCTCCCATGAATTTTCTGGGGAAAAACTTCTTGATAGAGGAGAAAATTGTCAGTAAAATGAATTATAAGCCCATATCTGTCTCCATTCCGTAGATCAAGAAAACTTCTTAACCGTGATCCGTCTATATATAAAAGGCTAGGCCAGATCACGATTTAAGAAGTCTGATTCAGGCCCGGCATCTCGGCATGGAGCATGATTATCATGAGAAGAGGAGTAGCATCTGCTACAGGCACAGACAAACTGCCACATGTTAAATGATGAGGAGTGCTGTATACGCTCCTTGCCGGATCGTGATATCTCATCCAATATTCCATTTCTGTGTACCTGGGCATTACAACTGTGAACGTGGCGGATCAAGATGGCTTGATGTCATATGTACTGTCATGCTATCAGTTTCTTACTAAACTCCAAAAAACGTGCGACATCTGACACACTCACCAGGCGGACAGTCCGCCTCACACCGCTGAATTAGATATTGAATATTACGAAATTGATCAAGTCAGGAACTTTATTTGATTATAGCGAAGATTTTATATCAAAGGATTTAAACCAAAGTTTTGCCTGATCTTCAAGATTTTTGAACGCATCAGTTGACGATCCACGTAAAAGCAAGCTGATGTCATAGAATAGATGACTTCGAGTATTGCTGCTGAATGTAATCATCATTCAAGTCCGAGAAGGATAGATCTTCAAGATAGATGAGCCAGTTATGTCGTCTTTTTTTCACGTTCCAGCCTTTCAGAAGAGCCTGGACGATCATATAGCACGTAGGCATGTCCGACGGATATTGTGGATGGAGGCTATAACTCTTCTGAGTAGGGTTTGAATTTCCGACCACTTTTCTTGATTACGTTTACCCATCAATCTTTACTTTTTGACTAGTTGAAGTTGAGAGATGTGCATTCAAACTTCCCAGTTTGTGCGGCTACGACTCGGGAATTAGGCGACAAGACACAAGGAGTGCTTGTAATACAGTGCGCGCTGATTCAAATTAATTGCTTGATCCTTCTTACTTTCAAACAAATTTTCTTGATGTCCGTCTGCTGGCACGAGCTTGAAAGGTGAAGTTCACGTTTGTGAGCTTTTCCACACGGTAACTAAAGCAGTTACAGCTGATGAACTCTCTTCCGGTGGACATGGATGAAGTGCTGCATGCAGTCATCCCAGTGGGGCAATGAAAGGAACCTTCAAATCAATCACAGGTCAATTCTGTCATTTTACCTTTCTCCCCGGAAAGGCTTGGTCAACAATATCCAACTAGCTCGTTATCGTCGATCAGCCTAAAAATTCAACATCCATGCAAGACACGGTTGAATCAGCAGGATCAAGGATGCTCTGGATGGGGGGAAACTGAATCTAACCCTGTCTCTGATATAGGGTTGATCCTGAATGGAGAAATTTGTTGCACTGTAGAACGTTACTGGATTCTTGAAGACTCCAGAAAACGTCATGGTTGCTCAAAGAGAATCCAGCAAATCTCTAGGCACTGTTCTAGGCACTGTTCTTCGCACAAAAGTTCAGGAGATTCAAGACTTTTCTCGAGGAATTGTGGAATCCAGAAACCCAGTATTTCTGACACAGGATCTGGTATTTCTGTCACTATGACTTGTCTTAAGTCAAGTAATGGCAAATTCGACGTCACCTTATTGCGCGCCAGGTGGAATTATAAAATGATGACATGAATCCGAGGGCATTGTAACCAGAATGAACGATGGACCGAAGCTTTTCAAACACACGAATTAATCTTGTAGACTTACTGGCAAGAAGGACTAGCATGCTCGCACGGTTCACAGAAGCTTCATCGGATATTCGGTAGTTTCAAAGTCCCGTGATGGGCCTCTTTGGGATTCATCTCCTGTTTCCGGCTTTGGACGTTAAATTAGAATTCTATTCCACAACAAGATAACCAGTGTTAAGACTTGGGGGGTGATGGGCGCCGACATACAATTCTCCGTTTGTTCTGTAAGAGTGAGAATGGAGAAACCACCAGAAGCTTGAAACTCAGTGTTTGGCTCACCTGCAGCCACATCTTTCCCATCCCAGTGGATCTCATTCACTTTCTTGACATCTTGTCACAAAGTCAAATGTTGAGCCCATGAACCCCAGCTACATCCTTGACTCAGCCCTCGAGAGGTTCTCTAGCACGGGACCCCAGACTTCGATTTGTAGCCACTGTAGAACTGCCTTGACTGGGACAACTTGCGTTCCTCCCTCTCCCATCCCACATTTAATAGGCTCAAATGCTATTCCAACCCAGGAACAGGGTCGCTGGATCCAGAGTGCCATTGACGGTGCTCTGATTGATGTGAAGAAGCTGAAGGAAGAGATTTGGCATGTTAAAAATGTTTTGGCACAGTTAGAGGCAGAATGTCAGGTGCTGGAGGGATTCGTTGTTACACATCAGGCGTTTTTGACCCCTGCGAGACGAGTGTACCCAGAAATATGGGCAGAAATTTTCAAACACTGTCCCAGGGGATCGCAACACCATCGGTTTCCGGAAATGGAAGATAGCTTTGACGCAAATGAGGGACCATTGGTCTTGACGCAAGTATGCAGTACTTGGCGGCAAATTGCCATTTCTACCCCGCAACTGTGGACTACTATCAGGTTGACATACCGAGGCCACAGCCCATCACAGAAAGCACTCGTTCGCACGTGGATTCAAAGATCTCGTGGTCTTCCGCTGCGCATCGCTGTCGTGGAAGCTAAACCAGCAGGTTATCCCAGGATCTACCCTCCACTGAATTGGAGCCAGAATGAGGTTTTGCATGAACTGTGTATGTCTTCCGGGAACTGGAAATATTTGTACCTTTCACTACCCGCCTCCCCTTTACCTTGGACTGCATTCGACACAGTTCGCCATCAACTCCACTCCCTCCAACATCTGGCTGTGTATACTTCTCGTGGATATGTCTCACCTGAAATGAGGGTGGAGATATTCGATGTCGCACCCCGTCTTCACAGTATTTCAATGGATTATAGTTCCTCTTTTTCGATGATCGATGTCCCGTTAGCGCAAATCACCCGCCTTGAGTTTGACCTGCACAAACATACACCTGCCTATATCGACACCTGTCTTTCATCGCTAAACCTGGTTCCCAATGTGCAAGACTGCGTTTTCCACATGGGAACGTGTGAACCCTGGACTACCTTGCCAACGGTGCATCATTCCCAGCTACGCTCTCTTACCATTATTGCTGAGCCATTACGTGATAATGCACAAGGGGGACTTAGTCCATTCTTCGGCAACATTTCAGTACCAAACCTCAAGTCCCTAGTCGTGCATTCAATCGCAAACGGAAGGCAGTGGGATCATTACTCATTCGGACACTTTTTATCGCGAACTCCGTCACTGGAAGCTTTAGAGTTAAAATGTGATAACATCCAGACAAATGATTTGCTGGAAGAGCTGAGGGAGGCAACATCCTTGTCTTCACTGACATTATGTGTCCCTACAAGACCAACCGAAGAACTCCTCGACTACCTCGGTTCAACAGACACGGTTAACCTTCTTCCTTTTCTTGTCCGTCTTCAATCCATCTCTTTTGAAGGATTGGCAAAGCCAGAGTTCGTGCATCGTATTGGACAAATGATCGCATGCCGAACGATGTTGGCTAATTCAAATCGCACTGCTAACCTCAGGTTTGTCAAATATAACTTCTCTTCGTCTGCAGCACCCGACTTCGATTGTCCTGAGCATGTAGCAGATCCATTTACTGTCACAAGGCATTCTGCCTCTTTTATCTTCCGCCGACGCTCAAATCAAGCTTCCCAGTTGCCTTTCCCAATTTTGGCTTGAACTGACTTGAAGTTCTAGCTTCCTTGTCTTGTTAGTCATGAGGGATCCGTTTGGAATAATTACCCTCGTGTAGGCAGGCCTCCTTACTGGGGCTGTTATAAATATACAAGCTGCTGTCGAATCACAATCATCCTGTCACATGCTCTATGTGGTGTGGGACAGACTACCATTTGTTACTGGATTTGTTTCTCCAGGTGTCTCGAATCCAATTCCTGAGTAAACAGGAGTCATTGTCAATATTGTGTCCTCACTAATTTTGGCTAGTTCGGCAACGAGGTGACCGTGGACACTAGATGCGGCCTTGTGATAGTCGACATGTGCATCCTTTTATCTTCCTTTTCCTTTTCGCTGAGGTTTTCCCAGACGAAGTCATCGAAGTCATTTAAAACTTGGCCACTGTTCAAATGCCTGTGCTCTTCAACCACATTGTCCTACCGTTAGACCTCTGGAGTTGTGTAGAAACACTACACAACACAATGATGGGGGCACTTTTCTACTTGACTGCGTTTCTGGCTTCGTCTTCATTGGTTCCAAATGGAGCTGTGCAGTCTGTGAGTGCACAGTACTTGCTTGGTCTAGGTAAGTGGTCTTGACTGTCCGATGTCCGGTACTCATTCATGATGATTGCAACAGGCATTGGAGATATCACAGGGTGAACTTTCTTCAATTCAACATGGTCAATATTCAGGAGCGCTGAAATTTCACAAAGGCCCGTAGTTGAGACCAACATGATGGTTTGGATATAGAATGCTTGTCCTAGCTGATTGTTATGCGCTAACACGACCTCATGATGCTAGGGCTATGCGTCTCTTGCCCAAACGGACACTGGCTTACATATGAGACAACGTAGCCGAGCCTTTATCGTTGCTGATGCCTCGTCCCCTGATGATAGGGTCATCTTCATCAATGCTGGTATGTTTCCTCTCGATCTTCCCGATATCAACTCTGGATCCATGGGATAATTTAGTCCAAGTCGGATTCCAGAGATGTTTCAATAAATATTCTGTCTTGCTCTGTCAAATGTTTTCTCACATCAACGCTGCTAGACATTGCGATGGGTGATACCGGTGTTCGAAGGTCCATTGTTAACAAACTTACCGGCCAATTCCCCGGGATATACACCAACGAGAATATCGCATTCGTTGGTACTCATCAGCACTCTGGTGTCGGTGGCTATCTCGAGAACCTATTGCCTCAAATTACTTCACTCGGCTATGTCAAACAGAGTGCAGATGCTATCGTTACTGGTACTGTTCTTGCTGTTCAACGTGCTCACGCCAACCTGGCACCTGGTCGATTAAGTCTTGGAAACACAACTATCCTCGATGCGAATATCAACAGATCTCCTACTGCTTACCTTCAGAACCCGGTCTCGGAAAGAGCACGTTACGAGTTCGATCAAGACAAGGACATGACACTCCTACGATTCGATGACGATAAAGGTAACGCCCGCGGGTTTTTGAGCTTTTTTGCGGTTCACGGAACTAGCCTTTATGAGGTAAGAACATACATACGTTCGTCTCAGTGTGGAATAAGTGTAACGATTTTCCTTCATTGATAGAATAATACATTAGTGAGCAGCGACAACAAAGGAATGGCTGCATACCTCTACGAATGTGCGGACTGTTTTGCATGTCGGAAGAAAGGGCGTTGGTTAACTTTGTGTTCTAGCATCTGTGGAACCCGATGCAGCACCCGGAAATACGACATTTATCGCTGGGTTCACTCAGTGTAAGCTCCAATGCAGTTGTCACCTGAGACCAACAACTGACCCTCATGAAATTCAGCCAACGTCGGCGACACGAGTCCAAACACGTCAGTGGCATGGAAGCGTCTCAATGTCTGGCTTCTGATAATAGCTTCAGTTTGGGTGCTTTTTGTGAGAGTCCTGGGAAAGAATGGGATGGTCAGGCTTGCGACCCGGTCCATTCCACTTGTGGAGGAACGGTTCAAGACTGTCATGGCCGGTATGCTTGGCATCATTGATATGGATACCAATAGTTCATTTCTTTCAGTGGTCCCGGTTTCAGGATTTCGGACTTTGAGAGCAACCGGATCATAGCAGATCTACAGTTCCAAGGTGCACAGAAGATCATGAATGGACAATTGAGTCCGGTATCTGGGGCAGTAAAGAGCGTGCATGCGTATATGAATATGTGAGCCACTTTGTTGCTTCGGCTTGACTCCTGGATCCGTAATTTGACCTATAGGTCCAACCACTCCTTCGCACTTTCCAACGGAACGTCAGTATCGACATGTCCTGCCGCCTTAGGTTGGTTTATGAATCTCTAGAAATTGACATCGGCTGAGCGTAGTTGCAATCAGGATTTTCATTTGCAGGTGGCACGACGTGAGTTATAGCTTGTCTAATTAACATTGAATTTATAATGTCTCTAATTTCATTTGGAAGTGATGGTCCAGGTGCCTTCGATTTTGTCCAAGGTGACAACTCAACAACCCAGTACGACCTATCTTTTAGCTGGATACCACGTATGATGATTTACGCGACCCGCATTAACCCAGGAATCCACTTTGGGAGATCGTCAAAGGTGCACTAACTGCGAATTCTTTAGTTTGCTTCGAACTTATAATGGATCATTTACCATAGGTGTCGTAACTCCCCTTCCATCTGACGAACAGAAGGCCTGTCAAAGTCCCAAACCCATTTTACTGAACACTGTGCGTCCGGGAACCAATGAATACAATGATATGCTATGTTGATGCTACTTTCCAGGGATTCGCCCATACACCTTATGAGTGGTCTCCAAGCACCGTTGATGTGCAAATGCTTCGCGTTGGGAATTTTGGTAAGGAACCGCTGAAGGTCGCCTATAGGCTCATCACCGGAAATCGTCATAGTAATGCTCATCATGCCTGGTAAGCTTTTGTCTGTCTCTGAAGTCAAATTATCATTAACGTATGATGGTCAGGCGAACTTACGACAATGGCTGGCAGGAGAATAAGGTTTGTTTTTCTACTCCACCAATCCTACTTGACACCGAATTGTTCGAATCGTGGTCTATATCTTTTATTTTGTCGTGCGCCACACTTGAGATTTACTCAAATTCTTCTCCTTCTATTCTCCATCTAGGGAGGCACTTCGGGCTAAACTGATTTCGTCTGGTGTTCTCGATGAGGAAGCATATGTTGTTATTGCAGGTCCTGCAAATACGTATGCCCATTATGTCACAACTCCGGAAGAATATGCAGCCCAGCGTTATGAAGGTGCAAGCACTATTTTCGGACAGTGTGAGTAGTGCACAACGTACCGATACCAGAATTGTGGCGTTGACTCGATTCAAGGGACGCTTGATGCCTATATTGACAAATATTCGAGCATGGTACAATTTCTGTCAGTCAATGCATCCGGCACACCTTCGTCTGATGCACCTCCAGCGGAGCAGACCTCCAAGGCTATCTCTTTACAAGTCAGTAAATTCTGTCAACTTAGTCATGCAACCTAGAACACAATTCCAGACAGGCGTTGTCTTTGATGCTTCTCCTATCGGACAGCAGTTTGGTTCGGTAGTCACTGACGTTAGCTCAACGCCATATCACGCAGGAGATGAAGTCCATGTCCAGTTCATCGGGGCTAATCCAAGAGTGAGTTCTTGAGGCTATAACTTGTTTGCAATCACATATCAGGACCAGAACAATCTCCGTCTTGAGAGCACCTTCTTAGCAGTCGAACACTTGGTTTCTGGAAACCAATGGAGTACTGTGAAGACGGATTCGCACCCCTCTACCACCTATCGCTGGACCAGGACTAATACGGTATGTCATCCTGATCTAGACTGGTTCTCTCCACTGAATTACATAAGGTTTTGGGAACAAGTGTCGTGGATATAACTTGGTGCGTCCGTTCTACTAGTGTCCAAAGACAATCTGACAAACTGATCAATCAGGGCTATTGAGAGCGACACCCCTGGCAAGTTATCCATGCCCAGATTGATCTCCTGTTACTGAGATATCTTCATTTGTAGCCGGGTCCTACCGTGTCAGGTATTTTGGTGACTCAAAACCTCTAATTGGCTCTATCTCCTCCTTCACCGGCACATCTGGAACCTTCACTGTTGCTTGAAGATATGCTCAAATGGAGCTGTAAATTACGATTATCCACAGTAAAGAAATTCTTTCAACAATGCCATATCGGTTGTCTGCATGAACTATCACTGTACATTGAAATGCATTGGACAGGCTGCTTGACATGCCATCAATGAAGATAATGAATCAACTATGCATGAATTGTATGTTCAGACTTGGGTTCTGAGATCCAATTGTCTGACTGAGACCATTCCCTTAATTGAAGTAGAAAGAATCTTTTTATGCTTATAATTCTGAGTGCATATGTATTCATTGACAGATCAGTGTAATGGGTGCGAGTTGCAAGACAGTCAACAGTGTCATCGGAGTTCGCGAGAGGAATTCGAAAATTTCATAATGGTGTTAGTAACAGGGTGTGGCACTTTCAAGTCATTGTCGTAATGGGCGCTTTAATGTCTGCGCCTAGAAGGCGGATCTCGGCGGACAAGTCTGAATACTAGCACTGGAGCTAATAATTTCACCTCACTCCATTCAAGGAAGAATTTACGTGATATTTGATGGGATGAAACAGACTCTAAATGGGAAGGCCTATTAAGGCATCTTGATCGCTGAGTCACCGTTATATACAAAAGTGGGATTCTGTTGACCCAGGACAAAGGAACCGACAAAAATTGTGCTTTGAATCCTGAACCGAATTAAGCATAACGCCACTACTTCACATCGGGACCTCTTTCCCTCCTCAGAGCTTGGCGCAGACCCCTGCCCTGAGCCGAACCTTATCGTTAGAACTAAGAATCCGGTGAGCCCTAAGTATGCACACGTTGATATCTATGAGTGGTTTCTATCACCTGAGCATTGTCAGTTCGGATTTTCCAATGTGTTTTCTGAATATTGATGTTTTTAGGTGATAGGAGGCGTGGTCAGCGCTGAAGACAAGAGGATCGCGTACCCAAGTCAATCCTCCTGGTTGCTAGAGAGAAAAAACCCGTCTATTTTACTTGTTTTTTTTTATCTCACATCATTTCACACAAATAACACCGTAGGATACAAATGTTCGCTGTCGTAGTTAATTTTAGCCTTACTGGAGCCTCTGAGACTATTCTATTCTTTATCATTGCGCTACCTACAACAAATTCTGAAACATCTTCAATCCGGCTGATGAAAGTGATGATATCATGACCAGATAACAATTATACCACTCATTCAGCTGGTAACCCGACCAATTCTTGATCCCAGCATTTTAAAGTTATCAATAACGTTATACTCGCTTCCGAGCTGCCGTTGATGAGAATTGTGTTTACCTCTTGAAGATCATCAAGTCCAACTTTCCATACATTCATAGATGGCTTCAAGAATAGATGGCTTCAAGAGAGCAACCTTCCAAATACTAGAGATGTAAGATAAACCGATATAAGACGGAGATATAAGACGGAGAAAGCATTTGAACGGAAGTGGAAGGCGACAATGAGGAACCTGAGTGTGAGCCGATGCTGATATGTTAGTTCAAGATGGAATACAAAATCCAGGTGAGGAAGTAAATTGGCCTGTGAAATAGCTAACGGCCTATTTATAAGGTCTTTGGAGGTGGCAACATGGAGGAATCAAGTGCTCACCTTAGAGACAGCAGTGATGTGGGAATGGGATGTAATGATCAGTAAATTTACAGTTACATAGCCTACAGCCATACAGTAAATTATTTTTATCCAGGAATAATCAATAATCAACAACAGAGAGGATGTCAACTAGGCCAGAGGATGATGTAAATCCTTCGGATAATGCTTCACTGGAAGTTGACGTGGCAGGAGAGTGTATCCTCCATTCTGTGGCTAGATACTCATTGAGACTGTATGCGTTTATTGCCTTGTCTTCAAAAGATAGGAGGCCCGCGAATGCGTCGGAGCCAAAAGAGAGCAAAGCACCGGGCTCAAAGTCATTGATGGAGCTTTCCTGAACCATATTCTCATTGCAAGTGAGGTTGTTCGTTGAATCAACGGTTGCGTCCGTACCCGTTGGAATATAAAGGGTAAATTGATAGGCAGCGGAAAAGATGGGTGAAGATGTATCATGATAAGGCTCTCGAGTGACTTTTTGAATGATAGTGAATTTGGTGGGATCTATGGCGTGACTACATCAGTGGCGTAGCTCATCCCAGTTGTACAAAGAAAGGCGCACCGGGGGACTTGCAAAGCTCGTTCCAGAATGCAGGAACAAGCTTTGTACTGTATAGAAGTTGATCCTTAGCAAACACTGGGAGTGGTCCAACGAGTGTCATATCTGTTACTTCTGTGTGGACGATACCGGTTCGTGTCCGGACTATAAAGTGGCTTTTCGCTATCATTGATGAGGACGCCACAAGTGTGACCGTTGGATCGATATCACGTATGTGGCGTGGACATTGAGAAGCCCTGATGACGTTGGTCTCTGAGCTTGGGGGCATTTGCAGGACTTGCTTGCCATCTGATCCTATCGGTGCGTCTTTAGGAAGAAGATCGATACAGATGATATTACTGAGCTCTTCATCGCGCCCGAGCCCACCAACACCTCTATACAGAAGGTTTTGAAGAGTTGCGTGAGCTTCTGTGGGGGTGGCAGGAGGTGACGCATCGCTATTCGACTCGCTATCTGAAGTAGCACCGGAGAAATTAAACAGTGCAAGTCCGGAGGATTGCTTTCGGGGACGGTGGGGCACCAGTTGTTTGAGTACTATTCAAGATAAATGACACGTTCAGAGCAATGAAAGGGGCTGACTGACGTTGCCTTCCCCCGCAAGTATCCCGTAGCTGCTGGAGTCGACTGCCAACTTGCTTTGCGGTGCGACGTTTACCCGTCTTTTGAAAAATATAGTTTGAGATATACCTATTCCGCATAGGGAATCTTCCCAGAATGATTGTTTCTCGAGAATTGTTGGGAATGTACTGTTCAAGTCCTGTAAACTGGTGAGAAACCCGGCCAGTCATAACGATGATGGTACCATACCTTCAACGAGTGCGGCTTCAAGTTCAGGTGGCCAAACAATTTCTCCCCCTTGCTGGGTCTTCCAGCTCTTACGGCCTCTGACAATTGAGTTGAAGACATCCTGAGTTTTTGGATCAGGGAAAGGACAGGAAAAAACAGATGTAGAAGATGAAGCAAGAGGTGGGGAAGAGGGAGGACACTGCAGTAGAGATGATCGAGCACGGTGAGACAGTGGGGAAGGCATGTCTGATGAAAAGAGTAGGCACTGAGGTACAAAAGCCGGGGGTTATATCCCAGTTACCTAAGTATACGGGTATCCAAGATTTCCGTAGGAAGGAAGCGCCATCAACTGATCTTATTCGGTTCCAGTACCTCACAAGAAATGGTATCTCAAGATGGGTGCCCCGGGAGGCAAAGGCTGCTGCCGGAAGCCACTAGTGAGAATAGTAAATCAGGTTCATCACTTCGGTTTCATCTCTACCAGACCGACCGATCCCGTAAACATCTGTCAAGTGTCGGAAACTGCGAATAAAGTTGTTTGTTTTCGGCTCTATCGGGAAGGGATATAATTCGCAAAAGCATTTGGAAAATGACCTTCTTACCATAAATGGTATCTAGATTCATCTAGATTGCACAGCCACCCGGTATTGGGCCTAATGCGGGGGCATACTTGGGCAATAGCACGCGAATTTCCGAGATTGTGATAAATACAGTACACAGGTTATGATTCCAGGAAGACATTATTTATCAACTTTAGATCTTCATCAGCCAGATGAAATCAAACTCATTTCTTTCACTTTTGCCGCTACTATGTTGACCTGCGTGGCGCAGAAGCAACCGGCGTAATGACTGCGTCGGGTCACAATAGCCGGTAGGATCGGCTTGGAATTATTGTTAGCCACTGAAGTTATCTATTCAGCACACTTTAATTTGGTTATCTAAAAGAATGTGGTGGCTTGCAAGATACAGGAGATAATCAAGTATATTGGAACATTCCCAAGAGCTAAGTCGGTAATTCCTGCATAAGGTGTACAGTTCCGTTCAGATTGGTCAAGGAACCAAGAACCCATAAATCCTTCTGTTCATATACTATGTAGAGTGGATACTGTTCATAAAAGGTTTCAGAAGTATTATTGTCTAAAATCGGCTTGTCTTTATCCACACTCGTGTCGTGATTCTACTCAGCAAGATATTGCGATTCGTTCGGCAATTGTAGATAATAATAAATGAGCTTCGTGATACTGCTAGATCACGCTGGATAAAGCATCTTTTACAAGCAGCTCGAAATTGTCACGCTCTTGCTACCAATGTGAAAGGTAATAATATATCTGATGCAATAAGCATGTACCTTGAATTATCTTACTCTCGAAGCTTCTTTTTCTGTTCGGCATACAAGTTCACCGAGCCGACATACTCCCAGATCGTTGAATCTCCGTGAGGAAATAAGCGCCGGAAAACCTGTACTTTCCGATGCAAATTAGTCAGAAATTAAAATTCGATCAATCACCGCCCAATAGATATGACATACGTAGTCGCGCGGGCCGTCAGTCGCATTTGGCTACAAGCTCGTCGAATAGGGGACCCCCGCGGATTTATAATCAACCCTATTCGACGACGACGAGTCCTCCATGGATTCTTCGATTCCAAAACGAGATCGAGAATCAGCGGAGGAGCACTGCATGCGACAACTGGAGTGGTAAGGCATTTACTATCACTCCAATGCTTCCAGCACGCGCGAGGATCAAGAATTCGTTATTTTAAGCTCCACGGCATTCCGTCTTGTGGTTTGAACCCGATGCTTAGTGCTCCAATGAAAATGCCTGATCCGAATCAATGCTAGATTTAATGCATACTATGGTCAGAGTCCTCTAAAGGACTGGGTCGGCTCTTTTCTCGTATGTCCAAGAACTATTAATACGACGAGTGACCGGAACGGAATAAGAAGCTGTGCTCATTGGCCATGTCAACGCATTATCTCAGGTCCCCACGTCACGCCGCCGCCGCCATTGCGGGACGCGGTATTCGGGACCAAAAGACAGCGCTGCCGACAGAAATAGAAAAGTTAGTGACATGTACTTCTCTTCCTTCCCCCCACAAAAGCCTATCATCATTTACTGAGAACTCGTCGTTGTTCATTTGCACAATGCCTTCCCAGCGTAGCCGAGTTAGCCGAATA
>Ga0153999_1000815_pt1 | contig 13094 bp, 10 predicted proteins | sample TSNC083MetaG_FD_104675 | JGI IMG/M metagenome (GOLD analysis project Ga0153999, IMG submission 104675) | Attine ant fungus gardens microbial communities from North Carolina, USA - TSNC083 MetaG | ecosystem: Host-associated > Fungi > Mycelium > Unclassified | place: USA: North Carolina, Lumber... | reverse complement strand
GGAAGGTACGCCTCCAGTGTGTTACAGTCCTGACAGCTTGGTTTCTCATGATGGAAAGCCTTGCATCCGTTGTCCTTTTAATGATTTCGGTTCAAAGGATGGAGATTCCAACGCTAAGGCTTGTAAAGAATCAGTGACGATTTTCCTTCTCCGACCAGATAACATCATGCCTATCATTATTCGAGTCCCTGTATCGAGTAAGCTAGTCTTCCAGCGTTACATGACAAGGCTAATAGGAAAAATGATACCGCTTTGCGGAGTTGTTACCAAGATAACTTTAGAGAAAACAACCAACAAAACGGGGCAGGCTTATTCGTTGTATAATTTTGAGGCTGTTACCACCCTCAACCCGGAGGAAACTGCTTATGCCAGAGCTTTCGGCCAGCAGTTCATGGAAATACTCAATGCCGCCGCTCTTGCACCTGATGCTCAGGAAGCCGGTTAAATTGCTGCAACAGCCTGGTCTCTTTGTCTTATGGCAGAGATACCAGGCTTTTTGTTTATGGAGGGATGCGGAAATGAGCACCACAATCACGCAAAGAATGAATGAGATTGCCGGACTGGAAAACAAATACGGCTCTGTATTATTTCGGATGGGGCTTACTCATTTAGTAGATGTTGGGGTTCGGCATCTGACTGATGATAACGTCGAGGCAAGTATCAGGCAGATCATAGCTGAAGGAGAAATGAACAAAGCTAGCGGCGCTGTTGCTATCATGACCACAGAGTTTCAATGTGGAATCGTTAGCTGTGCTTCTGAACTTGCCCAAGTTTGCATTTGGGATTTGTTTACTTATATCAAAAAATATTTTCCCATCTCAAATTAAAGAGTAAAATCTTGTGGTCGGGGATGATAACTTCCGGCTGCATAATTATTAAGACAGGAGAAAAAACATGTTTGCCAACAAAAGGTATATCACTTCTGGAATTGCACATGAAATCCCGGATGAAATCCAACTCGCATTGTGGATCATGATTGACAACCTCAGAAGAAGCACCAATATCAAACTGGATTATCTGCACGTTTTTTGGTTATTCAATCAAGACGGTAAGCAAAAAATCATACACAGCCAAGAGCAGCCAGAGTATCGTAACGAAGTCCTTATAGCGTTTCATTGCCAGCCTGTGGAGAAGGCAAAAATCTTTGTTATTGATAATGGCAAACATTCGACCATGATGTTAGCCAATGAATACTGAGGCTGCTGGTGATAATGGTTAAATTCAATCAGAGGGGAGTTAATGCTATGCGAGTAAAAGCATATATTCACAGCTTGCAAGACAAAGAACATGACCGTCATGTGTTAGGTGAGGCTACCATTATCAAAAATATCGGTGACAATCTTTATCTTGTTGATTATCAGGGTGTGAAATGCACTGCAATTTTCAATCCATTTGTTGGACGTTATTATGTTGATGATATTTACGGCTTGTGTAGGGATGATGAATTTTGATGCGCAAGCTTACTGACCAAATATATCTGATGCGTCCAAGTCTGACTTATGGTTTTCCGAACAAAATGAGGAAGAGGAGCGGGAGCGGATGATGCTGAACCAAACCAATCTTTCTAGCATAGCTGATGAAGAACTACTCGCAGCCTTTCTGGAGAAATCTGTGGTACGAGAACTGATGACGGAATACGGTAGTGTTCAGCAGATGCTCTGGCAAGCTTCAGAACAAGAACTTGAGAAAATCAAAGGGATTGGAGCTGTTAAAGCTAGAAAAATTCAATGCATAGCAGAAATCGCCAAGAGGGTCTATCGGATTAATAATGTCTTGCCGCCAGTCATCAAGGGTCCTGACGATGCCTTTAAGCGGATGGAAGATATGCAGTTTCTTGCTGTTGAACAAGTTCGTGTAATTTATTTGAACATTAAAGGTGGTATTATTGGCGAAGAAGTGATTGCACAAGGTACAATTAACTCTATCATCGTAGGAAGCCGAGAAATGTTTCGCCGAGCAGTACGGTTATTGGCTGCTTCTATCATTTTGTTACACAATCATCCTAGTGGTGATGTTATGCCAAGTCAAGAAGACATTGCTATTACTAGAAAACTGGTTGAAGCAGGTAAACTGCTAGATATTAATATTCTTGACCATATAATTATCGGCAAGGGGCATTTCGAGAGTTTTAAGGAAAACAATTTACTGTAAATAAATAGTAATAATTATCAATATAAGATGCTATACCACATTTAAGGATGGATAAGATAATAAGGTTAAGCCCTATTGTTGCATATTTACGCAATGGGGCATTCTACTTTTCAAGTTAGATTAATGGCGAATTAAATAATGAAAAAGCAATTGGTAATCACCGTACTAGTGAATTTGATGATGTTATGGGAGTTAGCTAAGAAAGGATAACTTACCGGTGCTCAATACTATATTGCTTACGAATAATGCTACTATTATCAAATCATCAGGTTCCAATGGTGTAACCTTCCTGAAGTTACGGATTATCCAATTGAAAAACAATGTATTACAGTAGTCGTTCATTATGGCTGCTGTATTTTTTTATGGGTCTTCGTAACTTAAATCTATACAATACCACATGTACCATCTATACCACCATTTTCAGCCTGTTTATCGGTAATGAGCTCTTGTATTTTAAAATATTAGCCTGCATTGCATCAATTACAGTTAATGAATAACAGGAGTTAATTTACTGTAAAAGTCCACATTCTATTCATTTCAAAGGTGGTTTATATCTAATTAACGATTAGTATTGAGGATGCTTTTTTTTAGTACTATTCTCATCTATTTCATACGCAGTTTTTGGAAATAGATTCTAATTAATAATAGATATGGGATACGTATAATTCTCTATAGGGATAATGAATCATAGTTCCTATATTTTATATAAATTTAATTTTATTATAATATATAGGCTACATCATAGTAATGAAATTTATTACTATGAAATGAGGTGTATATATGCGTTCTTCGATAGGGTGGCATACAGCTAGCGTGTTTATGAAAACGACAGGAAAGGAAGCAGCATCAATATATGAGGATTTTGTGCGATATGGAAAAGAAACAGGAGAAATTAGAACTCGTCCAATTCGCACGATAAAAATAGCTCCTGATGCCGATAAATTTATTAGAAATCTATTTGCCAGTCTACCTAAAGTTCACAGAATAGAGTATCCTTGTAAAGACAAAGGGATTAGATGGGAATTGAGGCGTAGCATGAGGTCTCCTGCCTATATCACAACGAAATTGGTTGGTGAGGACAAACCGTGTAGCATAAAAGCTAAAATCAATCCTAACGTTCTCAATGGTGAAACGGATTATTTAACGGCGGCTACTTCGGATTGCCTTGGGGATGTTGAAATTTCCTTTAACATTGAGGCAGCGAAGATTTCACCTTTATTGAGAAAATTTGATTCATACGCCTATAATCGTATAGACTATTGTTTCAATGGTGATACTCAAGAATTAAAAATTGGCTGTACTGCTGAACAAATGATGAAACTTATAAAACGCAGTAATATTCCAGATAGTTTTATCGAACAGATGAAATATGATAAGCGTTCCCATAGGGGAAAACCGTACAAATATAGTTTTTATTTGAAGAGTAATTCCGTGGTGATAAACTGCTATTGTAAAGGTGAGCAGTTGAAGGAGCAGTATCCAGACAACATTTGTTTAGAAGATTCACACAATCTTATACGTTTCGAGGTTCAGTGTAAATATTCCAAGGTTTATGCGATGTCATCTGATATCAAAAAAGGAAATAACGGCTCTAATTCGTTAATGTTGAAGGAGATGCTGTCCAATAAGTTTTGTGAATATGTCATTACAAAGTACTTTAATAAGATTGTACGAAAAGGTCATTACCTTACCTTAGATGGCGCAAGATCGATAGTCGAAGCACATAATTTCAGAAGAGACAAAGAAGAAAGATTGATTGATACTTTGGAGTTCATCAACGAATGCCGTGGAATCGCTAAAGCTAAAGCCAAACTTCTAGGTGAAGCTTTGAAAGATTTCAAAAGGTCATTAAAGGATTTGGATGATATATTAGTCAATCCGGTCACAATACCGCGAGATTGGGGTATAGACTATATCCCTAACCTTCTTTGGGCATATTATGATTCGATATATGAGGAGCAGCTAATAACTTCAAGGGAGTTTAAGGCTGAGCAATACTTATCTGAATATCTTCTAAGAGACTGTAAGGAGAAGGCATTGTGAACGCTTTGCCATCATGATTTTTCATAGCCGTTGGCGATATTACCTCTATAAATTCCTTTTATCCTAATCTGGCTAATTGCATTCTGGCGCGCCTGATATGATTTTCTTCACCTATCGCAATTCTATCAATTTTCAGAAGGCGTTTTATTAGTGATTTTGTATGCATTTAGTGGCACATCCTCGTGCATTGATTCAATTGAAGGGACGAGGGGACAGGCACTATGACCGAGGATGTTAGGATTATTGGTAGTGGTAGCTAAGATAATAACAGAATTGGGACAACCAATCTATCCCCTTGTCCCCAAATAATGACTTCCTAAACCGTGGGGAGCTAGTTTGAATCTAGTAACCTGCTCCAGTACATCTGAAAAAACAGATAACGAGTAACAAGTTGAAAATAATTTTAAAATAGAACAATAACATATCACTTCGCGAAAATATGATTGGAAGCGCGAAGATTAAAGTATATAATGATAATTGATGATATTTTATACCCCTAATATAGGAGTGCAAAATGACTATAACATATAAAAAGCTCTGGAAGCTTCTCATTGACCGCGATAAGAGTAAAGCAGAATTACGTGAGCTTACAGGAGTTGGAGCCAGCAAACTTGGCAATAAAGCGGACTATGATGAAAGAACGCATTCTTTTATTTTGAATACAAACATTAATGGATGCCCAAAAGGGAAATGCAGGTTACTCTCAGGGACACCTCAGATTGTACTCTTTATCGTCTGTCACATCCCTTAGCCCAGTATGTATTAGAACAAGCAAAAACTATCCATTGGAACAGGGAAAGATAGTTATCAGCGTGGACGAAACCGCGGTTAATATAATATTGCCTAAGAATTTACGACAAGCAGGTGGTTATATGCTCCTTTCAACGCTGGACGTATCAGCCTTTGATAAGGAACAATATTGCCTTTTTACTGCATTCACGAAGGATGGCAAACGTATATCGCAAGAAGAGTGCGAAATGCTTTTGCTTTGTGGTGGTAGGGGCAAGGGAAGGATTGAGATAGATGCTGCGACAAACAATAAATTGCTCGAGAACTCATTGTAAGACAAACTAAGGAAATGACTATCGTAATTTGGCCTATATTCGTGAGGAGGAAGAGCGTATCTTGCGTTGGGAAAAAGATTTAATTAATAGCTGGGAAATCGAGCTGGATACTGTCAAACGGCAAATCCGCGAGCAAGAACGGCCTTGAACTATGGAAGAAAGTAACGAAAAAAAATTGATGACTTGGAGCGCTTTAAAAGAAAAAAGCGCAATGAGCTTGCTGACCGTGAAGATGAAATTGGGAATAAACGACGCAAGCTGATTGCTGACTTAGACAGCAGAATGATTAGGCAAACGAATCTGATGACCTGTATATCATTGAGTGGCAAGTAATCTAGTAGAGAGAGGTAGAGAAAATGTCTGAGAAGTTAAATCGTTTTACGAGCTTGATGAAAAACATTTTTGAGCTGGACAAGTCTGATTTGGATTTTGGCGTTTATCGTATTATGAATATACGTAAAGCCGAGATTGAAAAATTCCTGTTTGATGGGTTGCCACAAAAAGTACAGGAGACTCTAGCGCCTTTTGCGTCGAACATGGAGGATGTTGAAAAGCGTATTGCTGAAATTGAGAAGATTTGCAGTGAAGTAGGCGTTGAAGTGACGAGCAGTAAAATGGCAGAGGAATATGCTACGCTTAAAGCACAGTTAGCAGGTGGCGTTGATATGTCCGCTCTTGAGACTGATGTGTACTCTGCCCTATACAGCTTCTTTAACCGCTATTACGATGAAGGCGATTTTCTATCTAAACGTCGGTATAAGGAAGGTGTATATGCCATTCCTTATGAAGGAGAAGAAGTAAAACTGTATTGGGCGAATCATGACCAATATTATATTAAAACGGCTGAAATTTTTAAGGATTATACCTTTAAAGATGGCGACAGAACTGTTCATTTTCGCTTAGTGGATGCTACCACGGAACAGAACAACAACAAAGAAAGTGATGACAGCAAGCGAACTTTCATGTTATGGGAAGAAACGGAAGAGTATCCCGATATCAAGACTATTGAAGCTAATGGGAATGAAATGATTATTCGTTTTGTATTTGATGTTCCCGAAAATAAAAAGAAAAAGTATGCGGAAGAAAATTATCAGAAAATAAGTGCGGCCATTACATCAAAGTATAAGCAGTGGTTTGATTTGTTGCGTCCGATTCCTACCAGTAATCCCAAAAAGACCAAGACACTGTTAGAAAAACACTTAGAGGCCTATGTGGCAAAAAATACCTTTGATTATTTTATTCATAAAGACTTACAAGGCTTTTTGCTGCGTGAATTGGATTTCTATATTAAAAGCGAAATTATCCATCTGGATGATATTGATACGGTAAATGAAAAACGCGTGGGAACTTATCTTGCGAAGGTTAAGGCAATAAAGCGTGTCGGGAAAATCATAATTGATTTTCTTGCTCAAATTGAAAATTTTCAAAAGAAGCTTTGGTTGAAAAAGAAGTTTGTGGTTAGCACGGACTGGTGTATTACATTGGATAAAATTGATGAGGTATTCTTTCCTGAAATCATCGCTAACAAGGCACAAGTGAGAGAATGGACTGATATGTATGCGATTAATGAAATTCAAGGTCAAGATGCAATTGTTGGATTCCAAACACCTTTAACTATAGAGTTTTTGAAACAGAACTTAAACCTTATTGTGGAAACGAAGCATTTTAATAATGAATTTAAGGATAGGTTGCTTGCTTCAATGGATAATCTTGATAAACAAATTGATGGTTTTATGATTCATGGCGACAATTTTCAAGGATTGAATTTAGTTAATGATTATCTCAAAAATAGAATTACAGGAATATACATTGACCCTCCATACAATACAGAGGGTAGTGAAATAATATATAAAAACGGGTATAAAGATAGTAGTTGGTTATCAATGATGGCAGACCGAGTACTTCTTGGGAATCGCTTGCTGGGGCCAGATAGTGTTGAATGCATAATGATAGATGACGCTGAATATGCTAATCTGTTCAAAATCTTAAAGCAATTAATGCCTACTTATTCGATTCGGCCTGTAATTATTGAGTATAATCACAGAGGACGTGTGAAGAGCAATTTTGCTTATACACATGAATATGCTGTGTGGGCTATTCCGCAAAATAGAGATTTAATTACTCGACATCGAGAGGTTTCTGATGATATTAGAAGAAACCTACGTCGAACAGGAACAGATTCGACACGGCAATCATCTCCAACTATGTTTTATGGCATTGAAGTTGACAATGAAACTTTAAACATCATTAGAGTTACAGAAGCTTTAGACGTTAATGCGCCAATACCTTCTCACAATAATTCTGAGACAACGATGATTTGGCCTATTGATGATAATGGAATTGAGCGAAGATGGTATTATGGTCGGGATAGGATAATGGACGATGTTCAAAAAAGTACAATATGGGCAAAACGTATTTCTGGTAATATCCAAATACATTATCATCAAGATGGTAAACCCAAGTACAGAAAAACTTTGTGGAATGGTTCTTTAATGGATTCAAGCACATATGGTTCTGAATTACTTAATGATATTTTTGGTTTAGGATATTCTGATTTTTCTTTTCCCAAAAGTATAAATGCGGTTGAAGATTGTCTGAGTTCAATTAGTTATGATAATAATGCAGTATTTTTAGATTATTTTGCTGGTTCGGGAACTACGGGACATGCTGTAGTAAACTTAAATAGAAGAGAAGAAGGAAAAGGATATCGGAAATATGTACTAATAGAGATGGGCGAATATTTCAATACGGTTACTAAGGCGCGGATGAAAAAGGTTGTATATTGTTCAGAGTGGAAAAATGGGAAACCTACAAGTCGTAATTCTGGGATTTCTCATGTTATAAAATATATCCGTATAGAGAGTTATGAGGATGCCCTTTCTAATGTTATGCTTTCCGAAGAAAAACATCAGATGGCAAGACTTTTTGGGGAAGATTATCTCATTAACTATATGTTGGACGTAGAAGCTGAAAACAGTTTGTTAAACATTGACTTATTTAAAACACCCTTCAACTACAAGATGAAGATAAATGAAAATAATGAAACAAAAGATAAAGCGGTTGACCTTGTGGAAACATTTAATTATTTATTAGGATTATCTGTTGTTCGTCAAAGCGTTACTGCTTATTTTAAAGCGGAACGAGATGATAAAGGTAGTTATGAGGGGGCCGTGCGCCTTGTAAAGGACATTGATGGAGAATATGCCTTCAAGCAGATAGAAGGAACGCTTCCCGATGGACGACGTGCAATGATTATCTGGCGAACTGTAACGGATGAATTGATTGCAAGCAATGCTGCGCTTGATGCGTATTTTGCTAAACATCGTATTAATCCAGCTGACCGTGAGTTTGATATCATCTATGTCAACGGTGATAATAATCTTGAAAATATGAAAGCCGAGGATGAAAGCTGGAAAGTGAATATGATAGAAATCGAATTTAAGAATCGTATGTTTGAGGAGGCTTAATTGTGGCGCGAGGGAATAAACAAAATATTGTAGCCTTCAGTGACCAGCTTCTTCTTTTTCGCTATTTGTTAAGTTTGTTTGGAAAAAGCACATTATCCAATCTTGCAAGTAAACTAAATGATGCGGAATATGAAGGTTATGATGAAAACCAAAATACTTATTTTTATGCCTATCTTAGTCGTATTTGCGGTGTAAATAAGGACAATGTAAAAATTAACCGTGATAAGCTGCGTTTGTATGACGAAAATATTTGTCGCCATGTAAAAAAAATTGGCGAACGGCGTGGTGGAATCGTATTAAAGTACTTTCAATACATATCACTGTTATTTACGGAAATGTATCTTGACCGTTATTTTTTTGATAGAGATAATTTGATAGCAGATTTAAACGCATATATGGATTCTGTTTCAGCGGAAACGATGGGAACTATTTCATTTCATCATTATACGCCAGATAATATGAACAAGTTGGCGTTTATGTGTGCTACTGGCAGCGGTAAAACGTTGATGATGCACATAAATATTTTGCAGTTTTCGCATTATCTGCGACGGGCGCAGCGATTGAATAGCAATTTGGCGATTAATAAAGTGATAGTGTTATCTCCTAATGAAGGAATGTCTATCCAACATTTGGAGGAGCTACATCTGTCATCTATTTCAGCGGCTTCATTCCAAAAAGAAGGGCTGGATTTTCAGCGTCAAGATGTTGTTATAATTGACATGAACAAGCTTAAGGAAGAAGGAAAAGTTAAGACAGTATCTATTGATAGCTTTGAGCAAAATAACCTTGTTCTCGTAGATGAAGCACATCGCGGTTTATCTGGTGATGCTTGGTATGATTATCGTACAAGGCTTTCTGCGGAAGGTGGATTTGCTTTTGAGTATTCGGCCACATTCAAACAAGCATTAAAGTCTTTGAACGCAGCGAAAGACCATGATTTATTAGGGGAGTACTGCAAGTCCATCATTATGGATTACTCTTATAAATATTTTTATGAGGATGGCTATGGAAAGGATTACCGCATCTACAATTTAAAAGAGGGAAAAGATGAGGAACAACGTTACTTGTATCTAACAGGCTGTTTATTATCCTTCTATCAACAAATCAAACTGTTTGCCACGTATCGCAAAGAATATGCACCGTTTGAAATCCAAAATCCTTTGCTTGTTTTTGTTGGAAATCGCGTGACAGCATCGACTTCAAAAGCCGAGCTGACCGATGTTGAAGAGGTTTTGGACTTTATCGACAAATTTGTTAATTGTAAAGACAAAACGATTGAACGCATTGGTGCAGTTTTAAATGAGGATACAGGCTTAATAGATGGTAGGGGTAACGAGCTATTTTCACAGGACTTTAATGCCCTGAAATCCCTATTTGGTGGTATGCCAAACGCAGAGGACATTTATGTAGATATGCTGCACGCTGTGTTCAATAGTGACACTACTTCGGATGCACCGCGTCTTCATATTGAAAATCTTAAACAGGTCCAGGGGGAAATTGGGTTAAAGATTGGCGAAGATGGCGAGTATTTCGGTGTTATCAGTATTGGCGATACAGCAGGTTTGGTTAAAAATTGTGAACAGAAGGGTATTGTGGCAAAAAACGAGGAATTTGTTTCTGATTCTCTTTTCCGCAATATCAATTCATTTAATTCAAATATCAAGATACTGATTGGATCTCGGAAGTTTACTGAAGGTTGGAATAGCTGGCGTGTTTCGACGATGGGTCTCATCAACTTTGCAAAGGGCGAAGGCTCACAGGCAATTCAGCTTTTTGGGCGTGGGGTTCGCCTGAGAGGGTACAATGGTTGTTTAAAACGAAGTCGCAATCTTGATGATAGAGTATTGAAAATACCAAAGCACATCGAAATGCTTGAAACACTTACTATATTTGGTATAAAAGCTCAATACATGGAGGATTTTAAAAAATATCTTGAGCTTGAAGAAATGCCAGCAAATGATAAACCGCACGAATTTAAGTTGCCTGTGTTAAGCAGGTACAACGAAGTCAAGGATAAAAAGCTCAAAGTGATAAAGGTAAAAGCCGGGGCCAATTTCAAGAAGCAGTCACGAAGACTTATCTTGGATGTTCCTGATGATGGCTTTATGCATTATATGACGAAAAACAGAATCGTGATTGATTGTCGGTCGAAAGTTCAAACCATTGAATCCAGTGGAAGTCTGCAAATGATTTCTACCACAGGAGAGCATACGCTGGAGAAAAAGTTCATTCCTTATCTTGATTTTGATAGAATATTTAAAGAACTTCAAATGTATAAAAATGAAAAGCTTTACTATAATATCAGTCTTGAAAAAGAGAGGCTGCAAAGTATCCTTGAAACGGATGGATGGTATTCTCTGATTATCCCTAAAGTTCATATTCAGATTGACTCAATGGAGAAACTGGAAGCTGCCGTTGATTATTGTGTGATGGTCTTGAAAAGCTATATGGACAAATTTTACAAGTACAAGAAAGGACAATGGGAAGCTCCTTTGCTTGAATACCAAGAGCTATCAGAAGATGACAATAATTTTGTACCAGAATATACGATTTCTTATACAGCCGTGGATGAGCGTGATACCAGTGCGGAGTCTATTGAAACTTTCGTCGAGGAATTGGTCGGACTGTTAGATAAGGACAAGGGGATTATTGGATATGAGAAAGGGGTATTTAAGAATTCGCTAGTAGCGTTTGATTTCCGTATACATTTATATGTTCCGTTAATCTGCTTGAAAGCGAATGGACTTAAGATTCAAGTGTCTCCAGTCAGCCTCAATGAGGATGAAAAACTCTTTGTTGATTTACTAAAGAAATATACGGAAAGTAATGAAGATGTTTTTAATGGTAGAACTCTATATTTGCTGCGAAATAAGAGTAAAGTGGGGATGGGTTTCTTTGAAGCTGGAAACTTTTATCCTGACTATGTGCTTTGGATTGATACGCCTGATACGCAGTATATCAGCTTTATCGACCCGAAAGGCTTGATGAAGATTATGTCTGATGACCCCAAAATTGAATTCTATGCAACCATCAAGGAATTAGAAGCGCGATTGCAGCCGACTAGCACTGACAAAAAAATTGTTCTCAATTCTTTCATTATGTCTAGTACAAAATCTGTTGATTTAAAAGAGTGGTGGGGGATGACGAAATCAGAGAGAGAGTCGAAAAATGTGCTTTGTCTGGATAATGAAGACTGTATAGAAGTGATGATTAGCAAAATATTTAACAATTTGCGTTAGTTTTAAATGCAAGGGAGTATTGACGAATATTATTTTTAAAGAGTACACATCATTTTTATCGAATAAGCGATGCCGAAAACACGTAGTATGAGAAAAATAGCCATGATAAGGGAAATGCATTGACAAACTTCTGATGCATAACACCAGGTTATCGTGGAAGATGAAGCTAAAGAAAATTAATTTCGTTGCCGAGAAGCAAGGGAAAAGCATCTATATTCAGGTTGCCTACTTGCTTATCGATAAAAAACACAGGATCGGGAGTTTGGAAATCTGCTCTAAATCTAAGTTTGTAATCAGCATGGATGATGCTGATTTGTTCTACAAGGGAATTATACATTTGAATATCAAAGACTTTTTGTTAAATAGTTGGTAAAGATAAGCCGTAAATATCGAAAAAAGAGCAGCGTCCCAATTTGATGATAATGAATGAGCTGGTATTTAATAGGTCTGTGAGGATGTCGTTATAAAATACTTTAATAAGGTTATACAGAACGCGAATTTGATTTGCTAAGACCTTTTAGGGATAAACACATACCGCTTGGCCAAACCGTTACAAATTGGCCTGACCATTGAGGAAGTAGAAGGCTTGTGTGATACCGATTTAGGCTGGTAGTAGCCCCAATAAAAAAATAGGGTCAAGGTCGATCAAATTTTATGCGTAATGACAATTAAAGAGGCATTCTTAACATGAATGCATGTTTTATGGGGCTAAAGAGTAAGGTATTAGTGAAGTTCTCTTTCTCGTCGGAAGCTAATCCGGTACTAATGGACTTAATTTCAGCAATCATCAAAAGGAGTACGGAGATATGATAAGCTGGCACAGACTTATCAGGTGACATTTTGCTTCTATAACGTATTTGCGAAGCGAAAGTTGTCACAGCTTGTCCCTTATTTTGTCCCTTATCTATTTCAAATAAGGTCAAATATAAACCAATTTACACAAAAAGCAATACCTATAAATCAAGGATTTACAAGCATAATAAAATGTAAACAAAAGTGTTTATTCAGTCTCCAAAACCGTTGGTTGAGGGTTCAAGTCCTTCTGCCCCTGCCAGAGAAATCAGGGCTTCGCGGGTTCTCGCGAAGCCTTTTTATGCCTTGATTAGCGAATTGGGTACTATTTGGGTACT
>Ga0153999_1000813_pt1 | contig 13121 bp, 12 predicted proteins | sample TSNC083MetaG_FD_104675 | JGI IMG/M metagenome (GOLD analysis project Ga0153999, IMG submission 104675) | Attine ant fungus gardens microbial communities from North Carolina, USA - TSNC083 MetaG | ecosystem: Host-associated > Fungi > Mycelium > Unclassified | place: USA: North Carolina, Lumber... | reverse complement strand
TGGCTGTTTCAGCAAACCGGGTTGTCACCAGGTCCTCATAGGGAACCCGCTGCGGCAGTTCGCCGGCTTCCTCCAGAATATTCTGCAGCAGTTCAAAGCTTTCCTTCTGGAAGATCACATCCTCTTTCCAGGTGTCCTGGGATTTATAACGTTCGACAATAACCGTAATATTCTCCAGCGGCGTTTCCTTAAACTGCGGCTGAATGGTCTTGGCGATTTCCTCGGCCGAATGAGAGTTTACATAGTCCATGCCTTTCTGGATAGCATTGGTGAACTTCTGGACGGTCTCCGGATTCTTTGCAATATAACTATGTTTAGCGCTGTAAGCAGTATATGGAACATAACCGGAATCTTTACCCAGAGAGGCTACGACATAACCGGCTCCTGCCAGTTCCAGACCGGTCGCGAAGGGTTCGAATTCAACCGTGTAATCGGAGTTATCACTGGTAAAAGCAGCAGCCGTCAGCCCAAAGTTGATGCTTTGGTCAATGGTTAAATCGGTTTTAGGATCAATGCCGTTCTTTTTCAGGATATACTCAAATACCATTTGCGGCATGCCGCCGGCGCGGCCGCCTAAAACCTTGGCCCCTTCCAGTTTATCCCAGGTGAAATTCGGATCCGGTTCCCGGGCTACCAGGAAGTTCCCGGCCCGCTGGGTCAGCTGGGCGAAGTTTACAGCGTAATCCTCTGCGCCATTGGCATAAGTATAAATACTGGCTTCCGATCCCATGAATCCGATATCAGCGTCGCCGGATACCAGCGCAGTCATAACCTTATCAGCACCGGCGCCATTGACCAGAGTCAGGTCAATGCCTTCGTCTTCAAAATATCCCAGTTCAATGGCAGCATACTGCGGCGCATAGAAGATGGAGTGGGCCACTTCATTAAGCGTAACCGGGGTCAATCCATCCTTTCCGCCCTGACGGCTGCAGCCAGGCAGGCAGGACAGCGTGGCCACCGTGAGAGCAGTCAAAATACATATATAAGTTTTTTTCATGTGAATCCTCCTAAAAGGTCTTGATACTACATTTTATTAGTGAGGATTAAAATTGTGCATGGCCGATGATGGGGATTATGCAAAAAGTAAAACTAATTCATTGTATATTAAAATATACATAATTTTGATAGGAAGTAAGAATCTGAATAAATTCGTCTTTTGTAAAAGCACCAGACATAATGCCATAATTCATAGAAGAATAGTATATAAGCTGGTTTTCATCAGTTTCATTGTCTATATATTTATAGTACACAATATCGTGTTCATTATTTTCTAATTTTGAAATCTCAAAGTCACTATAATCATTTTCTGCATAAAACTTACCAAGATTTCTGGTTATTTTAAGCTTTGTTGTATTATTGTAATTATATGTGAAGATAGTTTCAAAATCGTACCCGTTTTCGATAGGCTTCGCCTCCGATATTAAAAATACTGCATTTTCAATGTAAGGCTCTTTCATCTCGGAAGTATTACTATTTACAATTCTTTGATTATTCAGTGTTTCTGTATAATATGGTTCATCAAATGTAGATATGAATTCAGATATAAAGTCAGTTACAGATTTAAGCTGTGCAAAGTCAATATATTGGAACTGATCTGGTTCTTTATCCAATTTAAAATTAGAATTACTGTTTGTGAGGGTAACGGCAGGCATTTTGCCATAATAAAATGGCAAATCATCAGTTAGTACGCCGTGTGAAGTTTTTAGAGTGTTTTCCGAATGATCAGCTAACATAAGAGAAAGGATATTATATTCACCGCGGCCACACGCTATCTCAATTTCTCCGGCATCAATCTCACCGACCATATCGATATTGATACAACCAATGGTATTTTGTTTTTCTTCCTCTGACATATTTCTTACAAATTCCCGAGAACCTTGCTGATTTTTTTCTTCACTATCAAAAAGTACAAATACAATATTAAGTGGCCCATCGTAATGTTCCATAATTTTTGCTATTTCCATTACAACAACTGTTCCTGTCCCGTTATCAATTGTACCTACCGTGTTAGCGGTTGTATCATAATGAGCGGTTATATAGATTGCCTTTTGATTACCTTTATTATTGGTATGATTAATTATGATGTTTTTTCCGTTCCCAATTTTTTCCTCATCATAAGGATTTTTATGAAAGAAAATGCCTAAATTTGGAATGCCATTAGTGGATGTAGAGTAGGAAAGGTCATAGATATCAAACTCTTGAATAGATGGGGTGTATCCATATTCAGTGAATTTTTGAAATATATACTCTATGCTGGAATCTCTTTCATCTCTATCTCCAGCTTTGTAACACCTGATATACTTGCATATATTCCTTAAATTATCTTCAAGAGATTCTACACTTGCAAACAACTCGTTTTCATCAGCTTCATCGGCTTCATCGCTTGAAATTTCTTCATTAGGGGTGGTTATTTCGCTATTACATCCATTCATGAATAAACACATCAAAATTAAAATACAGAAAACAGACAGGATATTTTTTTTACTCATATTGTTCCTCCCAAACAGTGGCTAATATGGATAGTTGTTTATAGACTTCTGTGAAAGCGTATCAAACATAGAGTACGATGTAAAGATTATTCGTTCGTCAAATTTCTAAGCTTGATTTTACAATTTCTTAAAAGACGGCGCCATTGACCAGAGTCAGGTCAATGCCTTCATCTTCAATCCTTCCTTCCCGCCCTGACGGCTGCAGCCGGGCAGACAGGACAGCGTGGCCACCGTGAGAGCAGTCAAAATACATATATAAGTAGTACTCCATGCCATATCTCATATTCAGATCGATATTCCCTCTGCCACTAATGCGTCATACATGTTGAAGTATCCTGTATAATCAACTCCTTTTAAGTGCACAATATGTTAATTGAGGTGCTAATTGTACAGACTTCGCCTTCACAAAAATTCAGACGCAAAATCTCTCTCTTTGAATCGTAAACACAGCCAACAGCTATATGATGTTTTTTTCCATAGCGGTCACCGAAAATATCGCCTCCAATATTAGTGAACCACCTTTTGGGAACGTAAGCTTTTGGATCATCAAATTATCTTTTTTTATTTAGATTTCAATATAGTACAAATTATATCACAAGATTAAAGGGCACTCGTAACAATAATAGTGCCCAAAAACATTTGATGTGGAGGCGAATGTATTGTAGAATATGTATAAAAATAAACAGTGCGCTTCACATAGGAGGTAAAAATATGGCGATAGAACAGTTGGATCCTACGTCTATGCTCCTGCTTCAAAAAATCATTGTAAGAAAAACGATACCTCAACAAGAACTGTTGGAACAATTCAATTATAGTAAATCGCAATTGCGATACAAGCTAAAAAAAATCAAATTGTATTTAAAAGATAACAATATTCCGGAGATATGGATAAATAACGGGTTGATTTTATCCTCATTTAGCATGGACGATATTTTAGCGTTAACTGCCGGTACAAACGCAAAAAAATCAAAAACGGTCATAGGCTTAGCAACCAATACACGCAATTGCCTTGAAGCGATTATGATTTTCTGTTTTAAAGAGCCAGTTTCCATTGCGCATTTTATTGACGTGTTCCACATAAGCAAAAACACGGGATTGAACGATATTAAAAAAATAAAAGAGATGTCAAATAACGTGCAACTCTGCTACACGCGTGAGAAAGGATATCATTTTATAGGAAAAAGTGAAGATATACGTAAAATAATGCTTAATTGTCTTGCAAACATTCGGAGAGAAACTATTTTTGAAGATACTTTGGATAAAATATTGCCTGGGCAGAATTTCAAAAAAATCTATGATAGTGTCTATACGGCGATTAAAGAAACGCTCTCTAAATATGACATTGCCAAAGTCACAAGTTATGAGGAACAGATGGTAGGCATTATAACCATGTTGCAATATCATGTATTTTCGACTAACCGGGCCTTAAGCGATGTGGATCTGGACGTATTCAAAGGTTGCAAGCTGTGTGATGCCGCGGTAGAACTTAATAATTTGCTGCCTAAGAAACTGCCTGATGCCGAAATTGGCTATTTAGCCGCTATGCTGCTTTGCATATCGGGTAATGAATCAATACCCGAATCTGTCGCGAAGCAGGATGAAAAATTGGTTAAGGCTATAGTAAACGACCTGTCCAGCCGGTTTGCTTTAATCATTAATAAACCCGAAATTCACAAGATGCATGAAGAGCTGTTTTTGCACATGCAAAAAGCCTATTGCCGTATGAGATATGGATTCGCTATAACAAATCCTTATCTGCCGCAATTGAAACAGGATAACGCGCCTATTTTCAAGATAGTGTCGATGATCGCGTCCAAATATGATAAGTATTTTGTAAATCAAATCGATGAAGCGGAATTGGGCTATATTACCATGTATTTAATGGCTATGCTCGACGTCCAGGACAATAGTCCATGGTCCTTTAACGCTCTTCTCATATGTTTCGACGGACGGGAAACCGAGGCTTTAATATATAAGAATTTGAGTATCCTCTTTCCTGATATTCAGTTGACAATATCAGAAGGTAACGAAGACGCGCAAAATTTTAACGCATTCGATGTTGTCTTTTCTACTGCTGCTCCAAATGAACTATGTACAAAGCCTTGGTTTGAAGTCGATCATCTTATGAACCGCAACAAAGAAAAGTTCCTTAAGCAGGATGTATATGATGTGTTATACCGCAAAAAGACCGGGAAAAGCGGACAGTTTATCGGTACGGAAAAGTTAATGCGAATTATAGGGAAATATTCCGATGTCAGGGACAGTAAAGGTTTATATCAAGCGTTGGATGAGCTAACTGTTTACGAGAGAGAGCAAATTATAAAACAAAGCAAACAACTTACGCTGAAGGATCTATTAACACGAAAAACCATTCAATTTAAAGACGGCGTCTCTTCCTGGGAAGAAGCTATTGCCCTCGGCGCGCAGCCGCTTTTAGAAGCAGGAGCGATTACAGAACAATATATTACATGTATGATTAAAAATATAAACGACCGGGGCGCTTATATCATTGTGTGTCCGGAAATCGCTGTGGCTCATGCGCGGTCAGAGGACGGTGTCAGTCGCGTGGGTATAAGTCTGTTAAAACTAAAAAATCCGGTTTTCCTTTTAGGTGAACCACAAAACAGGTTGACCGTAATTATTACTCTTGCCGCCGTGGATAGCAAAAAACATATTCCTGCGCTGGCGGAGTTTGCGGAAATCATAAGCAACAAAGAAAAATGTCAGGGGCTGTTGTCCTCAAAATCTGCGGCGGATATCATAAACCTGATCTAGATAATTCCGGAAAAATTAAAAAAGCGCATGGTTAAAATATAAGGAGGTGTTTGCGGAAAAAAAATTAATGCCAACATTAGGTCATTGGGAAGAAAGAGGAGGATATTTTATGGTAGTTGTAAACTGGTTGATTAAAAACATTTTTACACAGAGCGCAATTATTATGGGGCTTATCGCTTTATTAGGACTGACGGCTGCAAAGAAAGATTTCAACACAATCCTGCAAGGTTTCCTCAAGGTAGTTATAGGCTGGGCCGTCTACCAGATCGGGATTTCGGCATTTACCAGTAACATGAACCCTTTGATGAATATGATGTCGAAGGCGTTTAATGCCCCGTCGCGTGAAATTGGTTTCTACTGGGAAAACAATTTTGCGTACATCTATGGTCCGGTTATCATTCTGGGCTTTTTGTTACATCTGCTCATTGAGCGGTTTATAGTTCCGGAAAAATGGCGGTACGTATTTTTGGGAGGCGGACATTTCCTGCTCAGGGAGGCGATTCTTACAACCTGCCTCGTCTCAATGCTTTGGGGCGTTGAGCAGGCATGGCTCGTTATCCTTATTTCCACCATTCTCAGTGCGATACAATTCACCGTCCAGCCGGCGGTTATATCGCCTTTTATCAGGAAGCTCCGTGGAGACGACCTGATGGGATTCGCGCATCAATCCTCTATTGCCTGTCTGGTTACATCGGTGGTTGTCTCAAAGGTTGGCAACCCCGAGAAGAGTTCGGAAGACGTAAAGTTCCCTAAAGCGTTTGGATTTATGAGGGATTTCAACTGTACCACAACCGTAATTATGGCGTTATTGATGATTGCTATGACTATTATCATTGGACCGGCGAAATCTGCTGAGATCCAGGGAACCAGCCTGAATCCATTTATTGCTTGCGTTATGACCGCAGTTAATCTGAGTGCGGCTATGGCCGTTTTATTTTATGGTATGCGCATGTTTATCGCTGAAATACTTCCGGCGTTCGTCGGGTTTGCGGACAGAATAGTTCCGGGTGCCCGCCCGGCCATGGACGTTCCCACTATATTTGGCTTTGGGCAGAACGCAGTGCTTTTCGGGATAGTTTCTTCAACCATTACCCATATCATCTGGATGCTTATTATCAACGCACTGGGAATCGGGTTGATTATGGCGCCTAACGCTTCCCTGTTTATGTCGGGGGCCGGGTGCGCCGTGTTTGGAAACAAATTTGGTGGAAGACGCGGCGCTATTATCGGCGGTATAATCTGCGGAACGATGATGGCATGGGGACACGTTCTCGCCCAGTATCTTGGAGGAGATATTTACTGGGCTAACGCCCGGATTGGTTATGGCGCCGAGGCCGAAGACCTTGTAGTGCTTTGGCCACTTTATTGGCTGCTTGGCAAGCTGGCAAACTTGCTTGGTTTGGGTGCGTGAGGTGAAAAAACTATGAATAAATATTATCAAGAGGAGGTTTCTTATGTCTGAATATATCTGGAAGGATCCCTTTAAACGCCCGCTGCGCGTGGTTACCTGCTGTCCGGTGGGAATTTGCACCTGTATTTTAACAAAAATTGCGGTCGAAAAAGTGTTTGACCAGTTAGGGATTACCTCGGAGATCACGCCCACAACTGAAGGGAATCCAATGGGAGGGGTCAATGGGACTCCAGACATTCTGATTACCGAAGGCATGCAGCTGGAGGCTCTGAAAGAGAAGGTTCCCGCGCCGATAGCGCTAAGAATTCATGATTTAGGGAAGCCTGACGAAATTAAAGCAGAAATCATCAAACACCTCCTGGGTGTAGGTTGGCTTGAAGAAGCGTAACACAGATGTAATTAAATAATATAACATAAGGAGTGAGAAAAAATGGTAAAACGTTTATTAAACTGTTCACCAAAGGAAATGCTGGCGCTTAATTCTCGGGAGCTGGTGGATGCGATCCGTATGTCAGAGGGGCGCACCATTATTGGGGCCGCCCGTGTACGCGGTCCGAATTTAATCCAGTATGTGAGTTCACCCGAAACAGTCGCGGCTTTTGGCGCGGATATTGTAGCTATCAATGCATACGATCTCCATGATCCGATATTCCCGGGTTTTCCGTCCAAGAACCCCAAGGATGACGAGCCATACCGCAACATCCAGGTTCAGATCGGAAAGGGATGGACAGCCCGCGAGATAAGGGAGATGATCGGGCGTCCGATTATGGCTGGGCTATATGTCCCCCCCAGTCTTTACGGTATTAAACCGATTGATACCGGCTTTGCGGATCAATTCAGGCCGGCGGAGGCACGGGAACAACGCATGGCAGCTACCGAGAAAAATATCAATCTGCTGATGGAACAGGGCTTCGATATGCTGGGACTTGGCGGGCATGGCGCCTCCCATGCTGACCGGGTAGAGACGGTGGAACTTATACGGAAAATAGCGGGCGATAATATCGTTATTATGTGCGGAGTTCCTCATGGTCCGGGTCTGTTATACGCCAAGGATGTCCCCTATAATCTGCGTGAGATATTTACACCTGATATGGCGGCCGATCTGGTCAAAGCGGGTGGGGACATCATTACCTGTCCCGCGGTTGGTAGCCTGCCGGGCTTTACCCCATCCCATGTCGGCGCGGTTATAGATGCGGTACATAAGGCGGGCGGTCTTGCCGACGTGGGTATCCATAATTCTCAGGAAGGGACCGATGTTGAAACCATAAAGCGCATAGCAATTGACAATAAGACGTTGGGTGCCGATACATTTACCCTTGGAGACGCGGCCTATAACGAAAACATGGGAGATCCGGAAGTCTACATGGCGCTGAGCATAGCAGTCAAAGGCAAGAGGCATACCTACCGCCGCATGAGTGAATCAGTTCTGAGGTAACGCCACAAATTGTTTAGTGAAAAGAGGTATAAAAATGGTTAAACGTTTATTAAACTGTTCGCCAAAGGAAATGCTGGCTCTTAATTCCCGGGAGTTGGTGAATGCGATCCGTATGTCTGAGGGGCGCACGATACTTGGATTAGCTCGTGTCCGCGGTCCGAATTTAATCCAGTATGTAAGCGTGCCGGAGACGGTTGCGGGTTTTGGCGCGGATATTGTGCGCTTCAATGGATATGACCTTCACAATCCGATATTCCCAGGTCTTCCGTCCAAGGATCCCAAGGATGACGAGCCTTACCGCGATATTCAGGTTCGGATTGGGAACGGCTGGACCGCCCGCGAGGTCAGGGAATTGATTGGACGCCCAATTTCTGTGGGTCTGTTTGGTGCCCCCACTATATACGGCGCGAAAAAGATTGATTCGGGTTTCACAGATGCCCCTGAACAGGGCTTCGGTATTGATGTCAGCATTTCCGAAGAAAACATTCGAATGGTTATCGATCAAGGCTTCGATACCATATGGATTGCCGGACACGGTGTATCCCGCGCCGACCGCGTGGCTGCCGTGCAGTTGACAAAAAAAATAGCGGGAGACCGTATCGTTATTGAAAGCGGAGTTCCGCATGGTCCGGGTCTGTTGTATGCCAAGGACGTTCCCTATAACCTGCGTGAGATATTTACACCAGATATGGCGACGGAACTGGTCGAAGCGGGCGCAGACATAGTCCAATATCCCGCTGTGGGCAGCCTTCCGGGCTTTACCCCATCCTATGTCGGTGAAATTGTGGATGCAATACATAAAGCGGGAGGGCTCGCCAATGCCGGAATCCATAATTCACAGGAAGGCACTGACCTTGAGACTATAAAGCGCATAGCAATTGATAATAAAACGCTGGGCGCCGATATGTATACAATTGGGGATGCTGCTTTTAATGAAAATATGGGAGATCCGGAAGTGTACATGGCGCTTAGCATAGCTATCAAAGGCAGACGGCATACCTACCGCCGTATGAGCGAATCTGTTCTTCGGTAACGCTTATGCCAAATCCGAAGCGCCGCGTTTCCCGTGGCGACTTCGGAAAACTGAAAATAAAGCAGATTAAGTTCCATCGCCTGTAATGAGGGCGCTGGACATGGAGGTAATTATGACATATCTTTCAAAGGAAGCAATTAAACTATCTTTTCCTGCAGTCGACTGGAAAGAGGCTGTCATGGAAAGCGGAAAGCTGCTTGTCTTAGCGGGCAAAGCGACGGAGGGTTATGTGCGGGCTATGATTGAGATAGTACAAGAGTTCGGAGCATATATGGTGGTAGCGCCGGGGCTGGCAATGCCTCATGCCCGACCGGAAGCCGGAGTCCTGGAAACAGGTATCAGTTTTCTTACCCTTAAGGACCCGGTGTTTTTTCCGGGGAGAGAAGACAATCCCGTTGTTATGCTGATTGCACTGGCGGCGGAGTCCAACGACGTTCATCTGGATTTGATGGAATCGATTGGCCAGATTATCTGTGATAATCAACAGTTGCTGTCGTTACAAGGATCGGTATCCGAAAACTATGTCTTCGATTATTTTGGAGGGAAGTTACAATGATGACGAAGAGTGGCTGCCATGACCAGCCGGTTGTACTCTCCCATGAACAGGAACGGGGTTTGCTGATGAGATGGCGGAGATTCAATTTTATTTCTATTGGTGTCCCGCAATTGTTGGCGTTTCTAACATTAATTTTCGGTTCAATATATCTCCTTTATTATGAAATTTTAGCGATCCTATTGTTTATAGGATTTTTGAACTGTGTATTTAACAGAAAGCGCATTTGTTCATCAATCCAACTACATGATGGTGGCTTTGAAATATTGTATGGAATGAGTAAGAAAGCATACTCCTATTCCGAGATAAAAGACATTAAACACTACAACGCAACGATATGGTTATGGCATTTTATTAAACTTGGTTCGATTTGCATATTGGAAATTGTGATGCCGGATGAAAAGCAATATACTTTTGCAGAGAATCAGTTTGGGGACTTATCCGTATTGGCTGACGCGCTAAGGCAGGCATATGCCGCATCAGTTTTCGAGCCGTTGATGCAGAAATTGTACCAGATGGAAAAGGTTCACATTGCTTTTGGAAAAGGTTTGGAGTTAACAAGAAAAGGGCTTAGCTGTGAAGGTGGATACCTGCCGTTTAAGAATGCTTGCTGTAGCTATGATGAAAACGGATGGCTCGAGATAAAATGTAAGGACGGGCAAAATCCTGAGCAACTCTGGTTGCTTCTTAATCCTGGTATGTTTATTAATACTCATATGCTGTATTTAATTATTAATAATTATAAGGATTGCTTGTCATCTTTAGGAATATCCGCTTGAAACCATAAAAGTGTTGTAGTTAACCTTGGGAAACCGTCGTATAGGCAATAGAGGGGGTTATATATGGTTGAACATGAATTACACATTATGAATCCCACAGGCTTACATGCGCATCCAGCCAGCATGTTCTGTACAATTGCGGGTAAGTATAAATGCAATGTTATGCTCTATTTTAAGGGTAAGGAGGTAAACGGAAAAAGTCCGATGAGTGTTATGGCGGGCGGGATTAAAATGGGCAGTCGAGTTGTGTTAAATTGTAATGGTGAAGACGAAGCAGATGCGATACAAGCTCTGACGGTTTTTATAAAAAATCTGGAAGAGTAAAATGTCGAATACCTCCTAATATTGTGAGAACAAAGGCCAATTGAAATTTCAAATTTCAATTGGCCTATATACATTAGCAATATATAACCTTCTCGCTACGGGAAAGTTATTCTTGAGCTAAATATGCAGCAATCATGCTGCATGGCAAAAGTCGAAGGCGATGCTTGGGATTATTTGACACAGAAGCAGTACATCTGATAATATTATCTGAAAACGAAAAGTTTGCATTGTAGTATATTGCTAAAAATTGCAACCTTATTTTGTTACTTTTTTTGTTGAAAAAAAAGGCGAAAAATATTGACATTCCACCTAGGGGGAAACTGTATACTAAAAGGAAGTCGTGATTATGCCGGCCATCATCAAGCGGCAATATATATAATCACACACAAGAAGGGGGAAGGGAATCATGGGAAATGACGCGTTACGAATGGTGGGAGGAATATTACCGGACCAGAAAAATAATTTTCAGGAGATAAAAATATGAAATCAATGAATAGCAAGTATATAGAAATGCAGCAGTTGAATAAAAAGTTCAGGGTAACCGGAATTTCTTCCGGCGCGATTTCCGGTTTGACATATGGAATTTATACAACATTGGTATTATTAGCCGGTTTATATGAACCGCTGATAAGTGCAGTTGGGTTATTGGCAGTACCTTTTGTCACCTCCGGCTTAAATGATTTTCTGGCCGGATTATGGCTCCTTATCTACAATGGCGGTAAAGGGCGCTTAAAGGAAATAGGCAGAAGCTTAAATACATTTCCTGGTAAAATGGTGGTTGCCGGAGCTCTGGTCGGCGGACCGGTTGCCAATGGTGCATATCTGGCCGGGCTTGCCATGGCCGGAGCTTATGCTATTCCGATTTCCGCCACCTGCAGTCTGTTCGGAGCTCTTTTTGCCTGGATTTTTCTGAAGCAGAAGCCGACAAAACGGGTGGTGCTGGGAATGATCATTGTAGTCGTCGGAGCAATTACAATTAACTGGGTCAAGCCGGAAGGCAGCCCCAACTTTACCATGGGAATTATCTGCGCTTTTATTGCTGCGGTTTCCTGGGGCCTGGAAGGGGTTATCTCAAGCTATGGCGGTTCCATGCTGGATACGGATGTTGCTGTTAATATCAGAGAGTTAGTCTCCGGAATTGTGACCATGCTTATTGTAGTGCCGCTGGTGGCCGCATTCCCGCTGTTAGTTGGCACCGTGAAAGCCGGAATGCCGCTGCTGTTGCTGGGTCTGTCTGGATTAAGTGCGGCCATATCATTTTTATGCTGGTATAAAGCTAATTCCATGGTGGGCTGTGCAATCGGCATGTCATTAAATGTAACCTATGCCTTTTGGGGCGTGTTCTTCTGTGTTCTGTTCCTGGGAGAATTACTGACACCGACAATTGTGGCCGGATCTGTGATTATAGTGCTGGGAGCCATTATAGTTACTATGAATCCGCTTGATCTGATAAAAAAGGAGGGGTAGACAGATGTTATTACCGGTAAGAACAGCAGTATTGAATTATTTATATCAGGCAGGTGAAGCTGATATCAGCGAAATTATGGCGGCGTTAAGACCAATGTACGGAACGGAAAAGCAGTTCAGTAAAAAGATGTTTATGGAGCATGTGATGTCTCTGGAGGCAAATGGGCTGGCTGAACTGAAAAGCTATGAGTTAAACCAGAAAAACGAACTGGAGCTGCGTTATCAGATCAATGCTGACGGGCGGGTGACCGCAGAAAAATATATTCCGGCAAAGTTCCGTCAAAAGGGAGGAAAATCGTAGCAGAGGAAGAGAGGTAACGCGATGGATATGTTTGCAATAAAAACGAAGATATATATGGGGGCGCATTCTCTGGCCAAGATAAAAGAACTGCCGATAAAAAAAGCGTATGTTATCTGTGACCCGTTTATGAAGCAGTCGGGTATGATCGACCGGATTACGGATATTTTGGTGGAAGGCCATGTGCAGTTTGAGATCTTTGCCGAAGTAATACCGGATCCGACGATTGAGGTTGTTTCCCGTGCCGTGGGCCGGATGCTGGAATTTGTACCGGATACGGTCATTGCTTTTGGCGGCGGATCGGCCATTGATACGGCGAAAGCGGTCAACTACATGTATGGTCATGTGCAGAGCCAGGGAAAAGTTTGTTTGATGGCCATACCGACGACCAGCGGGACCGGCAGTGAAGTCACTTCGTTTTCCGTTATCTCGGATCCGCAGACCGGAGCAAAGAATCCGCTGGTAAGTGATCAAATGCTGCCGGATGTGGCATTTCTGGACCCCCATTTTACGGTGTCAGTACCGCCGCATATTACGGCGGATACCGGGATTGATGT
>Ga0153999_1000812_pt1 | contig 13133 bp, 13 predicted proteins | sample TSNC083MetaG_FD_104675 | JGI IMG/M metagenome (GOLD analysis project Ga0153999, IMG submission 104675) | Attine ant fungus gardens microbial communities from North Carolina, USA - TSNC083 MetaG | ecosystem: Host-associated > Fungi > Mycelium > Unclassified | place: USA: North Carolina, Lumber... | reverse complement strand
CACCTTGTACCTGGAGAGGAGCAAAGCGAGGAAGGCCATGAAACACCAGACGATGAAAGAAATACCATACCAAGACAGACCTTACGAACGATGTCTGAGGGAAGGTCCGGAGCAGCTAAGTGATGCTGAACTGCTGTCCATTATCATTCGGACAGGCTCAAGAGAAGATAATTCACTGGCTCTGGCCTCTAAGATACTGGCCTTAAATTACCCGCGCGAGGGGATTTTAGGCCTTTTGCATCTTTCACTGCCGGAACTGATGTCGGTAAAAGGGATCGGCAAAGTGAAAGGAATCCAGCTGCTGTGTGTCAGTGAGCTGTCCCGGCGGATATGGAAAAGGAAAGTGTCCGAACGTATTTTAACCTTTACTGAACCGCAGTCAATCGCGGATTTTTATCAGGAGGATATGCGCCACAAGGAACAGGAGCAGTTCAGGGTAATGCTTTTTAATACCAAGCAGGTGCTGATCCGGGATATTATGCTTTCCAAGGGAACCGTAAATGCTTCGCTGGCATCTCCGCGGGAAATTTTTATTGAAGCCCTGCGTTATCAAGCGGTCGGCATTATACTGGTTCACAATCACCCAAGCGGCGATCCGAAGCCAAGCCGGGAAGATCTGCTGCTGACCAAACGGGTGGAAGAGTCCGGCAATCTGATCGGCATCCAACTGCTGGATCATATCATCATCGGGGATGCCTCCTATACCAGTTTTAAAGAACGGGGATTATTGTAAATGGAATCAAAACGCGGCAAATATATCTTGATTGGATTATCAGCTTTTTGTATTATGCTGATCGGAATCACATCATTTAAAGACGGTTTTTTAACACCACTCAGAAGCGGCTTCGGATATTTTCTGATTCCGATTCAGAGCGGCGTTAACCGAACGGGAACCACTATTTATAATGAGCTGAGGGATTTCTCCCGGCTGAAAAGCGCAGTAAATGAGAATAGAGAACTTAAGCTGCGGATTGATGAACTGATGGAGGACAACACCAGGCTTCAGTCGGAACAGTTTGAACTGCAGCGGCTTAGGGAATTATACCGGCTGGATCAGGATTATCTGCAATACGAAAAGATCGGTGCCAGGGTGATTGCCAAGGACTCGGGCGATTGGTTTCAGGTGTTTCGAATCAATAAAGGCTCTGCTGACGGTGTCCAGGTAGATGCCAATGTGATTGCCGGCGGCGGCCTGGTTGGGATTGTGACTGACGTAGGTGCCAACTATGCCACCGTCCGTTCCATCATTGATGATGTCAGCCGGGTCAGCGCTATGGCTCAGCAGTCGGGAGAACACTGTATTGTAGCCGGCGATCTGATGGTATACCGGGACGGCCGGCTTCGTATTACCAACATTATGGATGAGGCCGACATAAAAGGTGGTGACCGCATTGTTACATCCAATATCAGCGCTAAATTTTTACCCGGAATACTGATTGGATATGCGGTCGATATTACAATCGACACTTCCCGCCTGACCAAATCCGGCTATTTAATCCCGACCGCGGAATTTGACAGTCTGCAGGAGGTACTGGTGATTACAACTTTAAAAGAAGAGGTCGAAGCAACGGGAGCAGCGGAATGAGAAAGGTTATTTTTAATATTATTTTAATTATTCTGGCGTTTACGGTTCAGTGCGGTATTTTTCCATTGATGCCGTTTTTGTCGGCCACACCTAATCTGCTGCTGATTTTGACTTTCTCCTTTGGTTTTGCCCATGGCCGGGATGCCGGGATGTATTATGGGTTGTTTGCCGGAATATTACTGGATCTGTTTTACAGCGGATCATTTGGTTTTTATACCCTGCTGTTTATTAACGTCGGCTATTTGAACGGAATCTGCACCCGTTATTATTACGAGGATTATATTACCCTGCCGTTGATTTTAAGCGTCGTAAATGAACTTGTTTATAACTTATATATTTATATTTTTCGATTTCTGGTTAGAAACCGGCTGGATTTCTGGTACTATGCAAAAGAAATCATTATACCGGAAATTATTTTTACGGTTGTGACAACCCTGTTGATTTACCGATTCTTTTTATATACCAACCGACAGCTGGAAGAACTGGATAAGAGGTGAGAATAGACAAACGTGAAAGAAATTTTAAAAAACTGGTTTGAAGTGTTAAGGGATCTGCTGGTAAAAATACTGTCCTATCGTATTTTCACCCTGGCAATTGCGTTTTCGGTTATGTTTGCAATTTTGCTCCTGAAATTATTTCACCTGCAGATCAGAGAAGGCGAAGACTATTTGAATGAATATACCCAGATGACGGAAAAGACTGTTTCCATTCCGGGGACCCGCGGTAATATCTATGATCGTTCGGGCAACCTGCTTGCCTACAATGAGCTCGCATATACCATTACCATTCAGAATACCGGCGCATATTCCACGAATGCCGCCATGAATATGATGATTCTGCGGCTGGTTCAGATTCTTGACAAGCACGATGTCAGTATTCAGGGCCGGCTGGAAATCGGCATCGATGAGGAGGGAGCCATCGTTTACACATCAACCTCTGAAGATGCCCGCAAGGGCTTCCTGCGTGACTTTTACGGTCTGCAGTCAGCCAGGCAGCTGACGGATTCCGGCGGCAAATACCCGGCTGATGCGTCGGCACAGGAGCTTTTTGATGCACGGGTATCCTTATACGATTTAAACAAATTAAAGGACGAACGGGGCAATCAGATTATCCTAAGTAATTGGGAACTTCTTCAGATTATTAATATCCGCTACACCATGTCCCTGACTTCATTCCGCCGTTATGCAGCAACACCGATTACCGGTTATGTTGACGAGGAGACGGTTGCCGACATTATGGAGAACAGCGGCGAACTGCAGGGAATTAATGTTGCGGAATCGACCATCCGGATTTATAATGACAGTATTTACTTTGCTCCAATTATTGGTTACATGGGAAAAGTGTCATCGAAAGAGGAGCTGGAAGAACTGCAAAAGATAAATGAAGACTATGAACTGACCGATATCGTCGGCAAGACCGGTATCGAGCATAAAATGGAAGGTGAACTGCTGGGAAAGAAAGGATACCGGGATCTGATTGTCAATAATACCGGAAGTATTATGCAGATTAAGGGTGAAACGGAGCCGGCAACCGGCAATGACATCTATCTGACAATTGACCGGGAACTGCAGATCGGCATTTATTATCTGATTGAACAGCAGCTGGCCGGGATTCTGGCTGATAAGCTCGTTAATAAGGATGTGGAAATTACGGATGTTACCGACTCTTCGAAAATGACGATCCCAATTAAGGCTGCATATTACCAGCTGATTAATAACAACGTGCTGTCTTTGAGCCGGATGGCATCGGAGGAAGCATCTGAAATTGAAAAAGAAATTAATAACCGCTATACCGCTTCGGAGAAACAGATCATCGAAAGTCTCAGGTACGAGCTGATGAGTGATCATGCTGTGGTTATGAAGGAACTGCCCCGGGATAAGATGTCCTATATGTCCTATATCTATTCGTATCTGCTGGACGCCAAGATTATCAGGCGGGACAGCATGGATATCAACAGTGAGAAGTACATTGCCTGGAAAAATGATGAGATCAGTCTGCGCGACTATATCTATTCCGGCATTGCGGACAACTGGATCGACACGACCAAGTTGGAAATTGAAAACAGATATTCCGATGCCGACGACATTTATGAGGTTTTAGTAAACTATGTCCTGGAACATTTACAGGATGATACTAAATTCACCAAACGAATCTACCGCTATCTGGTGAATGATGGGGTCATTACCGGCCGCCAATTATGTCTGGCTCTCTATGAACAGGAGGTACTGACATGGGATGAACAGCAGATCCAGCTGCTTAAAGTGAATGGCGAAGATTATGCCTTTGCCTTTATGAGGGAGAAAATCTCTAATATTGAGATTACTCCGGCCCAGCTGGCGCTGGATCCTTGTACCGGGGGCTGCGTAATTACCGATGTCAATACCGGCGAAGTAAGAGCGCTTGTAACTTATCCCAGCTATGACAACAACCGGTTGTCGGGAACGGTTGATGCAGCTTATTATAAGCAGCTGCAGGAGGACATGTCCCTGCCGCTTTACAATAACGCGACCCAGGCCAAGAAAGCACCGGGCTCTACCTTCAAACCGATTACCGCAATTGCGGCGCTGGAGGAAGGAATTATAAGTCCTTATGATACCATCGACTGTACCGGTATATATAATGAGGTGGCACCGGCTATCAAATGCTGGATATATCCGGGTCATCATGGTGCTTTAAATGTAGCTCAGGCAATACAAAATTCCTGTAACTATTTTTTTGCAGAAATTGCCCATCGTCTTTCCACGGATGAAAATGGTGTCTATTCCACCGATAAAGGACTGGAAGTGATCCAGAGGTATGCCGCCATGTTCGGACTGAACAGCACCTCCGGAATTGAAATTTTCGAAAACACACCTGAAATTACCACGGAAGATCCGGAGCGTTCTGCGATGGGACAGGGTACCAACTCGTATTCTAATATCCAGCTTTCCCGTTATGTTGCGGCACTTGCCAACCGGGGAACGGTATTTAACCTGAGTTTACTGGATAAGATGAAGGATTCCGAAGGGAATCTGCTTAAGGATTATACACCGGCGGTATCCGGTCATATTGATATCAATGAAACCACCTGGGATGTGGTACAGCAGGGCATGCGGGCGGTGATTTCCGATGGATCCCCCAAAGCGATTTTTAAAGATCTTGAAGTCGAAATAGCCGGTAAAACCGGCACGGCTCAGGAATCTAAAACACGTGCCAATCATGCATTTTTTATTTCATACGGACCATATAGTAACCCGGATATCTGTGTGACGGTAAACATTCCTTATGGCTATTCCTCGGCCAATGCGGCTACCGTTGCTAAAAATATCTATCGATTCTACTACGGATATACCGATCTTGATTACATTCGGAACACCGGAGCCCTGGATGTATCAAATGTCAATATCGGCGACTAAAGAATTGAACAATCGGGGGTGTCTAAGTTGAGAAACAAAGTAGTTATTAAAAGCAGTAAGGCCGGGATGAGTATTTATCTGAACCCGGAATGTACATTTGAAGAGATCTTGGAAGAACTGCAGCAAAAATTCCAGGAGAGTGCCCGCTTCTGGGGCAATGTTCAGATGGCTCTGATGCTGGAAGGACGGCAACTAACCGGTGCCCAGGAATTTGAAATTGTCAATACCATAACGGCTAATTCCGGTATTGAAATACTGTGTCTTCTGGATCAGGACGCCGAACGGATGGAACGCTGCGAAAAAGCTTTGAATCAGAAGCTGATGGAACTTTCTTCACGAACCGGTCAGTTTTATAAAGGCAGCCTGCGGCGGGGAGAATCGCTGGAATCAGAAGCCAGTATTGTGGTGATCGGGGATGTAAATCACGGCGCCAGAGTAACGGCGAAAGGTAATATTGTAATTATCGGCGCCTTGCGGGGGACGGTACATGCTGGTGTGTCAGGGAACCGGGAAACAGTGATAGCGGCTCTGGAAATGGCTCCGCTGCAAATTAAAATAGCGGATATCAGCAGACAGTTTAATGATAAAGGACGCAGGCTGGGCCGGGGGGCGATGACTGCATTTGTAGAGAATTGTAGTATTTGTACGAAGCAGATAAAAAAAAGCAATTTAAGTATATTAAAGTTTTAATAAATACTGGTAATTTTTTGATTTATAAGGTAAAATGTAATGGTGTATTTATTTTTTCAGGAGGCGCACTATGAGTGAAGTCATTGTTATTACTTCTGGAAAAGGCGGGGTCGGCAAAACGACAACTACTGCCAACATCGGTACCGGTCTTGCGCTTTTAGGTTTTCGGGTCGTATTAATTGATACGGATATCGGGCTGAGAAACCTGGATGTGGTAATGGGACTGGAAAACCGGATTATTTATAATCTGGTCGATGTGATTGAAGGTAATTGTCGGATGAAGCAGGCTCTGATAAAAGACAAAAGATACCCCAATCTTTACTTGCTGCCGTCGGCGCAGACCAGGGACAAGTCCTCGGTACGGCCGGAGCAGATGATTAAACTTGCAGATGATTTACGGGAAGATTTTGATTATATCCTGCTGGACTGCCCGGCAGGAATTGAACAGGGATTCCAGAATGCTATCGCCGGAGCAGACCGGGCATTGGTTGTAACTACTCCGGAGGTCTCTGCTATCCGTGATGCAGACCGGATTATCGGTTTGCTGGAGGCGGTTCAGATCCAGAATATTGATCTGATTATCAACCGGATCAGGATGGATATGGTGCGGCGGGGAGATATGATGTCCGTTGATGATGTCAAGGATATTCTCGCGGTACCGGTAATCGGGGTGGTGCCGGATGCGGAAGATATTGTCATTTCCACCAATCAGGGTGAACCGCTGGTCGGTACGGATTCAATGACCGGACAGGCTTACTTAAACATTTGTAAACGGGTGACGGGTGAAGCTGTTCCCCTCATGGATCTGGAATCCAACCGCGGAATTTTGGTACGTATCTCTGATTTCCTGAAACGGGCTTAGGAGGTGTGGCGGATGAGGCAGTTACTGCGTTTTCACAAAAGCAATTCCGGAGAGATTGCACGGAGCCGCTTAAAACTTTTGTTGGTTGCGGATAAAATTCCCTGCAGTCCCGGTTTTCTAGAACTGATAAAAGATGATATGATTGCTGTACTCTCCAAATATATGGAAGTGGATACCGGTCATGTTGACATTCATCTGACCAGAATTGAATCGGCAAGTACCAGTGAGATGATACCTGCCCTTTATACCAGCATTCCAATTCGTCAGATTTGTAATAAGGGGATTTGAACATGCTATTTGATTACAGCTTCCGGAACTTTAACTTCCGGTTGGTAATATACGTGTTACTGTTAAATATCTTTGGTGTTTTAGTGATCCGCAGTGCGACCAATCAGGACATGGAGATAGTCGGAAAGCAGATTATCGGAATTATAACCGGCTTCGGCATCGTTATGATGCTGTCGCTGGTTGATTATCACAAGGTTCTGTCCGCCGCGGCTATAATTTATGCAATGTCAATAACTATACTGATTTCCGTGCTTTTATTTGGGAAAAAAATCGGTGGTGCAACAAGATGGATTGTACTGCCGGTTATCGGTCAGATTCAGCCGTCTGAATTTGTTAAAATTGGTTTAATTGTTTTCTTTTCCTGGTTTTTTAGCAGGTATCAGGAGCAGTTAAACCGGGTACGGACGCTCGCTATAGCTGGCTTCCTGTTTACAGTTGTGTTTTTTCTGATTTTTGAAGAACCGGATCTCTCGACCAGTATTGTATCGGTGATCGTATTTATTTGTATGCTGTTTGTGGCAGGAATTAGCTACCAGTGGATTGCCGGCGCAATTGCCGTATTAATTCCGTTCGGGACTATGTTTATTTATTTGCTGCAGCATGGCCTGGTGCCCGTTCTGGAACCCTACCAGGTCAACCGGATTCTCGCATTTGTCTTTCCGGCCAAATTTGCAGATGCTAATCTTCAGCAAAACAACTCCATTATGGCAATTGGTTCGGGAATGCTAAATGGAAAAGGACTTAATAATAATACGCTGGCTTCCGTTAAAAACGGTAATTTTCTTTCAGAGGAGAAGACAGATTTTATCTTTGCTGTGATTGGAGAAGAACTGGGCTTTATCGGATGCACGGTTGTTATTATATTAATTATGCTTGTTGCTTTTGAGTGTTTGTTGATGGCAAGCCGCGCCCGTGATACGGGTGGAAAATTAATCTGCACCGGCATGGCCGCATTGGTGGCATTTCAGAGTTTTGCCAATATTTCTGTGGCAACCGGCCTGTTCCCAAATACCGGTTTGCCGCTGCCATTTATCAGCTACGGGGTCAGTTCGCTTATCAGTACTTATATTGGCATAGGGCTATCTCTGAATGTTGGATTGCAAAGAAAAATCAGTAACCATTAAGGAGGAAATCAGATGAACATAGGATTGATTGCACACGATTCCAAGAAAAAACTTATGCAGAATTTTTGTATTGCATATCGCGGGATCTTAAGCAAAAATGTTTTATTTGCCACCGGCACGACCGGAAGGCTCGTTGAAGAGGTGACAAATTTAAATATTCACAAATATCTTGCAGGCCATTTAGGGGGGCAGCAGCAGCTTGCGGCACAGATTGAACAGAATGATATGGATCTGGTCATCTTTTTGCGTGATCCGCTTTCGGCCAAATCACATGAACCCGATGTAAACAATGTGGTAAAATTGTGTGATTCTTATAATATTCCGCTTGCCACCAATCTTGCGACGGCAGAACTGCTGATTAAAGCACTGGATCGGGGCGATATGGAGTGGCGTGAAGTATACAAATAGGGGAGCAGGTCTGGATATGATATGGAAGCCCGGAATCGTGATTTTGACGACCGGCATGTTGCTTTTTGGCTGCGGCTATTTGGAGAATACGGATCTTCAATATCCCATGGAGCGGATGGAAATGCTGCTTGCTTCCGACACCGGCCAGCAAACCGCTGATTTGTTTACAAAAGATTTATGCGTTATTACAGGAAAAGAAGAGTCTGAGGATTTCATGATTAATGCACCGGCAGCGGGATTGTTCGGAGACGATAAGCAGGAAGTGCTGTTTCAGAAAAATCCATTTGAACAAATGTATCCTGCCAGCATTACAAAGATCATGACTGCTTTGGTTACCCTAAAATATGCTGATCTTAAAGACCGCGTAACGGTCGGTGACGAGGTGGTAATTACCGAGGCAGGAGCATCCATGTGTAATATCCGGCCGGGTGATACCCTTACGGTAGAACAGTTATTATACGGCCTTATGCTGCCTTCGGGAAATGATGCCGGCAATGCGCTTGCCATCCATATAGCAGGAAGCGTGGAGGCGTTTGCCGAACTGATGAATCAGGAAGCAAAAAAACTTGGAGCAACCAACAGTCATTTTGTAAACCCACATGGTCTGCATAACGAAAATCACTACACAACAGTATATGATTTATATTTAATCTTTCACGAAGCATTAAAATACCCGGAGTTTAAAACTATTATCCAAACCGTATCCTATACGGCGGATTATGTGGACTCGGATGGCAATGCCATATCACAGTCCTGGGCCAACAGCAACCGCTATCTGACCGGAGATCGCCAGGCACCGGAGGGTGTATATGTAATCGGTGGAAAGACAGGGACGACCAATGCTGCCGGATACTGCCTGATTCTGGCCAGTCAGGATACAGAACGGCACCAGTATATAGCTGTTATTCTGAAAGCAGACAGCAGGACAAACCTGTATGACAATATGACAAATATAATTCAGAAAATTGTGAAGTAGTGATTGATTATTATACAAATTTATACTATAATTATTTTAAATTAGAAGACTTTTTTATACGAATTTAGTACCGGCGTAAGGAGGAAATTAAAATGGTGCAGATTATCGCGGGAAGAAAAGGCAAAGGAAAGACAAAATATCTGCTGGACAAGGCGAATGCGGCAATTAAGGAAGCAAAGGGGTCAATTGTATACCTTGATAAAAGTTCCAAGCATATGTATGAGCTTAGTAATAAGATACGTTTAATCAATGTAAATGAATTTATGATTCGCAATAGTGATGGTTTTATTGGCTTTATTTGTGGTATTATTTCTCAGGATCACGATATGGAAATGATGTTTCTGGATAGCTTCCTGAAATTATCCTGTACGGAAGGTGAGGATATTACAGAAACAATTGCGGCTTTGGAAAAAATTGGTGAAAAATATCATGTCAGTTTTATATTGAGTATTTCTCTTGATGAAGCAGAATTACCGGAAAATGCAAAAAACAATGTTATTATTTCACTGTAACACATAGATTGGATTATAAAGAAAAAAAGGGGACCCCGGTTGTCCTCTTTTTCTTTTTTGATTTACTTGATCTTTCGCGGTAATCCTTTTATAATGGAGAGTGGCTGATGATTATATGCCGGGCAGGGGGAATTTGAATTTGGCAAGAACACAAAAAAAGAAGAAAAAAATTATAAGATACCGCCGCCCTTTAAATATTAATGTTGGCATTATTATTTTTGCAATTATATTTATTTACATGGCTTTTAGTGTAATTACTTATATTAATAAAGAAAAAGTACAGTTTTATGAAGTCATGGAAGGCGACATTGTCAATGATAATGAATATACCGGCATTATTTTAAGGGATGAAAAGGTTCAGTATACGGAACGGACCGGTTATATCAGCTATTATATCCGTGAAGGCAAGCGGGCTTCGGTCGGAACAAGAATATACTCCATTGATGAAACCGGGAGTTTCTCTTCTCTGCTGGAAGGGAATACTGCAATGAACCTTGATCTGAGCCCGTCGGACATGACCGATATCAAGCGTCAGCTCTCTTCATTTTCGACATCATTTACCGATGAAAGGTTTCAGGAGCTCTACGATCTGGAGTATACCTTAAAAGCTGTGGTTTGGGATTACGTAAATGCCAATGCACTAGGAAATCTGGAACAGATACTGGATCAGACCAATCTCACGATACAGACGGTAAAAGCTCCGGTAGCCGGTGTTTTTTCAAATACCATTGACGGGTATGAAAATCTGCAGGCCGGCCAGATGTCTGCGGATCTGTTTGACCGAAGCAATTATAAAAAAACAATTACCAGAGCCGATCTGATTGAACAGTCGACTCCATCTTATAAATTGATTGTTTCCGACCGATGGAGCATATGTTTCCCGCTTAACGAAGAGGAACGTTCGGAATATGCTGATCAGACAGTCCTTCGTGTGAAATTCGATTCCAATAAGCTGGAGACAACGGCAGATTTTTCCATAGTTACCGGCAGCGACGGAAATACCTATGGAAAGCTTGACTTTGACCATTATATGGTGCAGTTTATGGCCGATCGTTTTGTGACGTTTGAGATCGTTTCAGCCAAAGCAGATGGACTGAAAATCCCAGTTACTTCCGTTACCACCAAAAGTTTTTACCTGATTCCGCTGGAATATATGGCGCATGGCGGTAACAGCAGTGATCCTGGCTTTATGAAGGAGGTATATACGGATGGTAAGGTATCTGTAGAGTTTGTGCCGGCCACAATTTACTTTTCGACGGATGAATACTATTATGTCGATATGAGTGAGAACAGTCCGCTGAAAACCGGTGATTATATTATTAAACAGGATTCCAATCTCCGCTATCAGATTGGTTCCAGTGCATCCCTGCAGGGTGTTTATAATATTAATAAGGGATATACGGTATTTAAGCAGATTGATATTCTAAAATCCAACGATGAATACTATACAATCAGAAAGGGTACCAGCTATGGCCTGTCAGTTTATGACCGAATCGTGCTGATTGCCGATACTGTTTATGAGGGGCAGTTAATTTATCAATAAATGAGAGGAAGACGTGTTTATGATTGAAGAAAATCTAAAACAGGTAAGAAATCGTATCATCGAAGCATGCCGCCGCAGCGGCAGGGATCCGGCAGCGATAACCCTTATTGCGGTAAGTAAAACCAAACCGATAGAAGATTTAAAGGAGGCATACTCCTGCGGCATCCGATGCTTCGGTGAAAATAAAGTTCAGGAAATTCTGGACAAGCAGCCGCAAATGCCGGAAGACGCCGATTTTCATATGATTGGACATTTGCAGCGAAATAAAGTAAAACAAGTGGTTCCCCATGTGAAATTGATTCATTCGGTAGATTCTGTGCGGCTGGCCGGGCAGATTCAAAAAGAAACAGCAAAAGAAAATCGGACGGTATCTGTTCTGCTGGAGGTAAATGTTGCAAAAGAAGAAAGTAAATTTGGATTTTACCCGGAAGAGCTGACGGATGCTGTTCTGGCTGTTAAGAATTATCCCAATATAAGGATTCAAGGTCTTATGACCATTGCCCCTTTTGTTAAAAATCCAGATATTAACCGTCCTTATTTTCAAAAATTGTATCAATTATCTGTTGACATTAATCAGAAAAACATTGATAATGTTAATATGAGTGTGCTTTCTATGGGAATGACCGGCGATTATGAGGTTGCCGTGGAAGAAGGCGCAACCATGATTAGAGTAGGTACCGGAATTTTTGGTATCAGATAAATGATTGGAGAGAGTAAGTATATGAGTCTGTTAAGCAAATTGATGGATACTATGAGATTATATGACGATGAAGACGATGATTACTTTGGTTCTGAAGACGACTACGATACCCTAGATAAACCGGCGAAAAAGAGTTTGTTTAATTCAAGAGATGAAGATGACTTTGACGATGTTGAGGACAAGCCTAAGTTTTTTTCCCGCTCATCAAAAGTGGTTCCTATGAGACGTGGGATGGAAGTTTCACTGATAAAGCCAACCGGGATTGAAGATGCTAAGGAAATCTGCGATTATTTATTAGCGGGTAAGGCAGTTGTTTTAAATATGGAAGGAATTCATACAGAGATTGCCCAGCGAATTATTGATTTTTCGTCTGGAGCTACTTATTCCATGAACGGCAATCTACAAAAAATATCCAATTATATATTTATTGCAACACCAGAATCCATTGAGCTTTCCGGTGATTTTCAGGACTTATTAAATAGTGGTGCGCTGGATGTATCCGGATTAAATATACGCCTGTGACACTCCAATCAATACAGAAGAAGAACGGATCGAACAGAGAAAGCAGACAAATTTCGGTTAATATCTGAAGGTTGTCTGCTTTCCGGTCATCTAAAGAGATGCAGCGAATATTTTATAAAATCGTATAAGATTTTTAACAAGGAGGAGAAAATGGCCGAACGGATAACCGTCCATTTGAATGGAGCGGCAATTTACGATATAGTGTTGGAAACTTCATTTGAACCATTAGTCGCTGAGGTAGAGAAACTAAATGTAAAAAATCGAAAGCTTTGTATTGTCTCAGACAGTAATGTTGCTGCCCTGTATCTGGATCAACTGACGAATTGTCTGGCACCATGCTGCCGTCAGGTCGATTCCTTCATTTTTCCGGCAGGAGAAGAACAGAAGCAGTTAAGCACCGTCAATCAATTATATGAAACTTTAATTCTCCGTCATTATGACCGCAGCGATTTGCTGGTGGCTCTCGGCGGAGGTGTTGTCGGAGATTTATGTGGTTTTGCAGCGGCTACCTATCTGCGTGGTATTCGT
>Ga0153999_1000811_pt1 | contig 13139 bp, 14 predicted proteins | sample TSNC083MetaG_FD_104675 | JGI IMG/M metagenome (GOLD analysis project Ga0153999, IMG submission 104675) | Attine ant fungus gardens microbial communities from North Carolina, USA - TSNC083 MetaG | ecosystem: Host-associated > Fungi > Mycelium > Unclassified | place: USA: North Carolina, Lumber... | reverse complement strand
TCGGGCCAGGTTGGCCCGACCAAGATCTTTTTGAAGATTATTTCCGGCATAGGCGATATATTTATTTGGGCGATAGTAATGCGTCGTATTCTTCCAACTTACCCTCACGGTTGTCAATATCATAAAAATCACCATTATAAATCACATGACCGAAATGAAACCATATAGTATCTGTTGTGCCATCGATATAATAGATCATAAGGTGGGTACCGGGCCGCGAGTACGTAACCCAACCATCTTTATGATAAGTCAACTTTAGTGAATTCAAAAAATCCACCCATGGCGAGACTTCAAGCGGAGTGTGGCTTTGCGTACCGTCGGGCAAACGGAGCAGCCGTTCTATCTTTTCTATGTTACCTATATCGAGTTCAAGATTTGTGCGGGCAGCAGGCTTATTCTGGGACTGCACCCAATATAATGCACAAAACGCCACAGCCATCATAACGATTAGAATTATCCATTTCATATGCTTTGCTTTCAACAACTCCCCACCTCTATCTGTAGCCTTGCCTATACTCATTGTACATGATTGGATCGTCCATGTAAACAAGAGATAATAATACCAACGATAATACAAATCAGGCCAATAATATGTACCATAAGAATTTGCTCTTTCAAAATCAATGCAGAAAGCAAAATGCTGCTAATTGGAACAACACTGGTGAAAACTGCCGCATTACTGGCAGGAACCTTTTCAATCCCCTTAAACCAAAATACATAGGAGAGGAACGAAACAAAAGCGCCATAGTAAAATACACAGAAGATAGCCATGCTGTCTATCCTTGTCCATTCATATTGAAGTCCGTCATAAATTGAAAATGGAAGCAGCAACATGAACGCATAAAACGTAATTATTGTTGTGCGGTACAAGGCAGACATAGGTTTACAGGCGGCTTTACTCAAAATGGAAAACAATGCTTCACATAATACAGCCAGTAAAATCAACATATTTCCTTTAGTTGAACCGGAACCACCCGCATCGCCATACAAGAAAGGGTATAAATTGATGAATAGCAGTCCGGTTACAACAAAGATAATGCCAAGTATCCGCTGTCTTGATAGTTTTTCTTTGAGGAAGAAAAACGCCAGCAAAGCGACAATTACGGGGGAAGCGCTTGTGATTAGGCCACTATTAGCTGCCGTCGTATATTGTAATCCCCAAAAAGTAAAAATACGATAGAAAAAAACACCGAAAAGAGCTTGCAACAAGAGTATGATGTTTGTTTTCAAATCAGTCTGGACAACTTCTTTTTTAATGAAGAACAGTAACGGAATCAGGAAAAATAATCCGATTATAATACCGAGTTCCGTCGCTAAGAAAGTTGGCAGGGAATCTACCATGATTTTGCTAACTACCACGGCGCTCCCCGATATAAACATAGCTCCTGTAAGATATAAGTAGGAAGCCCTATATGAATATACCTCAAGAGTTTGTATTTTTACATCAGGCAGAATTTTAATCATTGTACATTTCCTCGCTTCATATTTGATATTTTGAAAAGACATGTTATAATTCTATCATCATGCAAGTGGTTTATAAAGAACCACTTATATTGTATTTTCATAGAGCCACTTCTGGGGAGGATAATCATTATGTGGATAACGATTGAGAGAGAAAGTAAATTGCCGTTTAACCGGCAAATCTATGATAAAATCAGGAAAATGATTTTAGACGGCGCACTTGTTTCCGGTCAAAAGTTACCATCTACCCGTACACTTTCTAAGGAATTAGGCGTGTCGAGGAATACGGTGCTTGATGTGTATAATCAAATGATTGCCGAGGGTTATTTGGAAGCATATCACGGTTCGGGAACAGTGGTAGCGGAGGGACTTCAAGAGTTAAAACTTCCGGCCCGTGAAATTTGTGAGAAGTATAAAACTGATAAACAAAAAGATAACAACATCATAGATTTTCGCACCGGTGTACCGGCGTTGGATTTATTTCCGCAAAAGGATTGGGCGCGGCTCTATCAGACTACATGCAGCAGTTTACCATTTATGGCCTATGGATATTGCGGAGCGTTCGGTGTATGGGAATTACGGGAAGCAATCGCACAGTATTTGTTTCGCTCACGGGGAATATCATGTAACCCGGAACACATTATTATTACTTCCGGTTCGACACAAGGACTATCATTGATTTCCCGCCTGCTGAAAAAGGATAAGAAAAAAGTTTTGGTAGAAGAACCATCACATCCAGGTTTACGAAAAGTGATTACTGCAACTGGCTGTATGATTGAACCAGTTCCCACAGATAATCGAGGAATAAATATCGATTTTCTATCCCCTGATGGTGAGATTTCCTTTATCTACACCACTCCGTCACACCAGTATCCATTAGGAAGTATACTATCCATTCAAAGGCGCCTTTCTTTAATACGATATGCCGAAGAAAATAACTGCTATCTCGTAGAGGATGACTATGACAGCGAGTTTCGATACGAGGGGCAGCCTGTAAGCTCCCTTTATGAGTTAAACCCTGAACGAGTGATTTATATTGGTTCCTTTAGCAAAATACTAGCCCCGGCAATCCGGCTTGGTTTTATGATATTGCCTGACAAACTGTTATCCTCGTGCAAGACATTGAAAGCACATTCAGACGTACATACGGATGCCCTGACCCAATATACATTGGCGAGATTTATTCATAGCGGTCAATTAGAAAGGCACATCTGGAAGATGAAGAAACATTATAGCCGAAACCGAAATCACATGCTTCGTGAATTGACGGAACAATTTCCAGATGGGTTTGAAATTCTGGGACATGCAACAGGGTTGCATATGGTGGTCAGGTTTTATAATGTAATATTTACAAAGCAATTAGTCAAAGAAATTGCCCAGCAAGGTGTCAGGGTATATCCGGTTGAAGGTTATTTACTCAAAAAAACTGGTGAACACCGTCATGAAATTCTTATGGGGTATTCGAGTTTGACTTTATCCGATATAACCAAAGGTATTCGTATCCTTAATACTACAATCCATTCTTGAGCCATTGGTTCAATCTATTACAAATCAGCCTTTGAATAAAGCCGGCTGGGGTCTGAACTGTAACACAAAAAACGGCGTGATGTTCAAATTGATCGAGCACCACGTCGTTGATTTCAGCAGGCAGGTGTGATATAATTTATGTATATATTCACCAATATTTGGTAAATTCCAAACTTTTCATTTAACACAAACCACCAAACAAAAGCCTGTTGAAAGGAGTGTCGCTTATGTCAATATCCGCAGCATACATTGTCCCGCACCCTCCGCTGATTGTGCCGGAGGTCGGCAGGGGACAGGAGCAAGCTATTCAAAAAACAATCGAGAGCTATCATACGGTCGCTCGGCAGATTGCCGGGTTAAAGCCGGAAACGATTGTCCTTATCTCACCGCATTCGGTTATGTACGCAGACTATATCCATATTTCGCCTGGCAATCGCGCGCAGGGCAGCTTAAAGCAGTTCGGCGCCCCGGCTGTATCCAACGTAGATTATGACACCGCGCTGGTTGACGAGCTTTGCCGCCTTTGTTCGGCGGCGGATTTTCCGGCCGGCACATTGGGCGAAAAAGACAGTACCCTTGACCACGGCACGCTTGTTCCGCTGCATTTCGTCAATCAATATTACACCGGATACCGTTTGGTGCGCTGCTCCATATCGGGGCTGCCGAGGCAGGAACATTACCGTTTTGGCATGATTATTGCGGAAGCGGTGGAAGCGCTGGGGCGCGACGTTGTTGTCATTGCCAGCGGCGACCTCTCCCATAAATTGACAAAGGACGGCCCTTACGGTTTTGCCGCGGAAGGCCCCGCGCTGGATAAAAAGCTGACAAGTATCATGCGCTCCGGCCGCTTCAGCGATTTTTTGGAGCTGGATTCCACTCTTTGCGAACGGGGGGCGGAGTGCGGCCTGGCTTCCTTTATTACGATGGCAGGTATATTGGATCAAAAAGTTGTAGATACGCAATTTCTTTCTTATGAAGGACCGTTCGGCGTCGGATATGCCGTTTGTGCCTATCAAGTAGTCGGCGACAATCCCAGTCGGGATTTTTTGAATCAGGCTGCTGCCAAAAGCAGCCGACGCATACAATCACTTCGGGATAACGAGGATGCTTTTGTCCGGCTGGCAAGATACACGCTGGAAAGCTATGTCACAACCGGAAAGCTGCCGCCGCTCCCGAAGGATTTGCCGGACGAGCTGCAAAAGGCGCGGGCGGGCGTGTTTGTCTCCATCAAAAAGGACGGACAACTGCGTGGATGCATCGGAACAACTGAACCGACACGGCCTAACATCGCCAAGGAAATCATGCACAACGCCGTTTCCTCCGGCACACGCGACCCGCGCTTTCCGACGGTGCGGGAGGATGAGCTGTCCAGCCTTGTTTACAGCGTTGATGTGCTCTCCCCTGCACAGCCGGTGAGCGACAAAAGCACGCTGGACGTGCTGCGTTACGGCGTGATTGTGACGAGCGGACGCAAGCGCGGTTTGCTGCTGCCCAATCTGGAGGGCGTGAACACTGTTGACAGTCAAATTCATATCGCCTGTCAAAAAGCCGGAATCGGCCGGAACGAAAGCTATACGCTGGAGCGCTTCGAGGTGGTGAGGCATCTATGAAAAAGGCCGCCTTTTACAAGACGTTGGACGATAAGTCCGTGGCGTGCGGGCTTTGCCCGCATTGCTGCAAAATACCGCCGGATAAACGAGGGCTTTGCGGTGTGCGCCACAACCAAAACGGTACGCTGATAGCCGAAAGCTACGGCAGAATCACCAGTATGGCCCTTGACCCCATCGAAAAGAAGCCGCTGTATCATTTTTATCCCGGCGCAAAAATTCTTTCTCTGGGCAGTTACGGTTGTAATTTTCGCTGCGGATTTTGCCAGAATCACGAAATTTCCATGAGGCAGGCCGCGTTTCGGGAGCTTTCGCCAGAGGATGTGGCCGCCGCTTCCCGGGATGCCGCGCCGAAAGGCAATATCGGCGTGGCATACACCTACAACGAGCCGTTTATCAGCTATGAATTTGTGGCGGACTGTGCCCGGCTCATCGTGGAGCAGGGGCAAAAAAACGTGCTTGTCACCAACGGCTTTATATGCAAGGAGCCGTTGGAGCAGCTGCTGCCCTTCCTACATGCCATGAACATTGATCTCAAGAGCTTTCGTCCGGAATTTTACCGGGAGATCGGCGGTCGTCTGGAAGATGTGCAGCACACAATCGCGTTTGCAGCGCCACGTTGCCACCTGGAAGTGACAACCCTGATAATCCCCGGCAAAAATGATTGCCCGGAAGAAATGCGAGCTCTTTCCCAGTGGCTGGCGACGATCAATCCCGACATTCCCTTGCATATCAGCCGGTTCTTTCCTGCGCACAAGATGCGGGATATTCCCGCGACACCGGTAAAATCCGTCCTTCAACTCGTGGAGGTGGCGCGGCAAAACCTGCGCTATGTCTATCCTGGAAATATATAGTAAAGGTATTGTAAACATATAAAAGTCCGACTGTTGCCAGTCGGACTTTTTATACGTTTCTTGATTGCACCCAAAAAGGCGCTTATTCAGGGCGACTGCAGAAACTCAACTCACTTACCTTTCCTTGCCCAATTGGCGATAATCCAGAAAAGCACCGAGAAGAGCACCTGCAAGCGTGCAGATGATGGTACCGAGAACCACATGACCAACATTGTAGAAAATGCCGACACCGAGCATGAAGCCAACAAGAGAGACGATGGTGAAGTTGGAGTTATCCACCTCTTTTTCTTTCTTTTGCTTTGCGCGATAGCTGTCGATTTTCGCATAATACTCGGCTTCGTTATCGTCTCTTTTCATAATTACCTCCTTAGCCACAGGGCTTTTTGAGAAACCCGGATGAATTACAGACCTGCAAGCGGTACGAGAATCATACAGCCGACAATAATGCAGGCCATCCATGGAATGGAGGAGAGAATGCCGGGGACGACCGTGTCCTTCTGCTCCCAGTACCCATAGCCGTGAATTACGAACAAATCAAGCTGCATACCCAGCACATGCCGCAGACTGTAGACGAGTACCGTTGGCATGACAAACAAAATGGGATTGAGTCCCATCTCACTTGCCATAGCACACAAGGCCACCGTGGAAACCGTGATGATGGCCGACTGGCTGTTGACCAGAATGGAATTGATAATCCAAACGACAATGGTTGCGATGGTGATGAGAACGACGTAGTTAAAGCCCTTCGCCCAGCCCAGCAGGGAATTCATCATCCATGCACCAACCCCGGAGGAGGAGATAAGACCGCCCATGACCGGGAACATGAGACCGCCCATGAGAACCTCCCACGGCAGCTCCTTCATGCACTCGTCTTTGTTAACTACACCGACAGCAGGAAAGATGGTCAGTGCTCCGAAGAGGAGCGCAATGGCAGGTGAAGGGAATTTGGTGAACAGCAGGCAGGCAATCATGCCGGCAACGTAGAGGACCCAGCGAATTTCGGCACCGTCCATGGGACCCAGATCTGCCAGCTTGTTCTTAAAGTACTGCATGTCAATGGTTTTATCTCCCATCGACTTGTTGACCTTAAACCATTTGACATAAATAATCCATACCGGAATGAGCGAGGCCAGACCGCTGGGAAACGCAATCATCGCCCACTTGGCATAGGTGACCTCTATACCGGTCGCACTTAAAATGGCGGCGGTAGCAAACACGTTGGTGGAGGGTGAGCCGTTGAGGAGCATCATGCCGCCGATACAGGCGTATACGCCAATACAAATCATCAGGCACTTACCAAACTGAGATTTTCCGGGCTGCTCGTCAACCTCCCCCAGCAGGTCATATGCAATGGCGCCCATCATAATGACCGTGGCAAGGTTAGACAGAAAAGACGAAAGCAGTGCGGTGGCGAGACACAGCGCGAGAATGATCAACGAGGGTGAACGCCCCAGTTTTGAAAGCAGCAAATAGGCAAGTCGTTTAGAAAAATTCGTCTTATTTGCGCCCATGGCCACAATGAAAAATCCCAGCATCATAAGCAAGGAAGCGGTACCCGCGTTGGCCATAATGTCCCCAAAGCTGGCGCAGCCGGTGACGCACCAGATAAAAATCATAGGGAAAATAACCTGACCAATAGACAAAAATCCGGTAATTTGCGCAACGAGAACGAACATGACAGTGGCAAGGATAAGGTTTGCATTCGAAGCCTCTACCCCCTTCATAGGAATGACCAGACAAATGAGAAAAATAGCTACCGTGATGATCAGGCCGGTAATACGCTTTTTGTCAAAAGGCATACCGTTTTGTTCCCCTTTTATATCGATTATACTCATACTTTATCTCCTTTCAGATTGGCCAAAATGATAGCTTAAAACGAGATGTTATCGGGCTGGGAGTTGGTGTTGAGGTAGGCGATGACTTTGGAAATGCCTTCCTTTGCGGCTTTTTTTGCCGCCTCAAAGTCGGCGCTCTCCTGCTGGCTCAGTGTCAGATCGGCAAATCCGGTGACACCGGTTTTGTCCAAATAGACCGGATAGCCAATGCTTAGGCCGTCTTCAAGAATGGTGGAACAACAGATGGGGCCGGGATTTATGCCACAAAGGACTTCGATGGTCATGGCGGCACTGACCCCTGAGGTCCATGCGGCAGTGCGCGAACCGCTCACATCCAGAAATTCCTTCCACCATGCATTCATATTAGTGCGAACCTCCGCCGCCTGGATTTCGGTAAAAGAGACAGGATTGCCGTCCACTGTAACCGAGCTAAAGAGCGGAATTTTAGCGGGGTTGTGCTCGCCGATGACAAATGCGCCAATAGTGGCGGGATCGGTTTGCAGATAGTCGCCCAGCGCATAGCGGAAGCGGAGGCTGTCGTTCACGGACATGGCGATGAACCGCTCTTTGGGAAGAGCACATGCGCGGCAGAGTATGTAGTTGAAGGCATCGAGCGGGTTTGTCAACGAGAGTACCACCGCACCTGGACAGTAGCGATTGACACCCTCGGCGATGGCGCGCACCAGCGGCATCATGCTGCATATATCCTTGCAGGGGTCATGGGTAGCATCCGCCGCAGGCAGACCGGCGGCGATGACGACAATGTCGCTGCCGACGGCATCCTCCCACGCACCCGCCAAAATGCGCGTTTGGGAACAGTCAAACATCGATTGGGTCAGATCCATGCTGTGACTCTTTGCCATTGCTTCGTTGAGGTCATAGAGCACGATTTCATCCGCAATCTGCCGGCTGGCAAGGAATAAAGCAGTGGCCGAACCAACAATGCCAGCCCCACCGACAATAAATACTTTCATGGAAAAGTCTCCTTCCTGATTGCCCCGGACCACTAGTATTGGTTTACCATATCCACTTCCGAGATCATGGGCACATTTTTCATATACAGGGGCACATTTTTAACAAATACGCCAAAGGCGCGGTTCATGTACATGGGCGTATCGGCGGCCACATGTGGGGTCATGATTACGTTTGGCATATCCCATAACGGATTGTCGCAGGCCGGTGGCTCCGGATCGAACACGTCGAGCGCGGCACCGCTGAGGTGCCCAGATTGAAGACTGGCAATGAGGGCAGCCTCGTCAATGGTCTGACCACGGCCTACATTAATAAAAACGGCGCCGGGCTTCATGGCCGCAAATCGTGCGGCTGTCATAAACCCTCGCGTGGCGGGGTTGGCAGGGAGCAGCATCACCACAAAATCAGATTGGGCAAGCACCTCTTCCAGCTGCCCGGTGGGGTAAATCTCATCCACATACTCCACAGGCATTAACGACCGCCTGATGCCGACCACTCTCATGTCAAACGCTTTGGCGGCCTTGGCAATGTCCTTGCCGATACTGCCCATGCCAATCACGCACAGCTGTTTTCCGGCTGCCTCTTCGGGCATCGGACGCTGCCACAGATGGTTGCGCTGGTTGCTGCCCAATTCAGGGAAGCGGCGCAAAAATGAGAGAATAAAGCCCATCACATGGTTTGCCATGGGTATGCCATGAATCCCCTTGGAGCAGGTAACACGCAGGCCGGGTTTTTGGGAAATTTCGTCCTCCATCAGCCCTTCCACACCTGCGGACAGGCAGTGAATCCACTTGAGTCCGGCAGCAAATTCGCAGTATTTCCCGGCGGTAAACCGCCCGCCGGTCGCCCAGCAAATCAAAACATCTGCCCGAAATTCTTGCTCAATGAGTTCCTCCTGCTTGCTGGCAAAAAGTACCTCCGCCTCGGGGAGGGCATCCTGCACCATCTGGACATGAGTCTGAGTGACCGCCATCGGCCCCAAGGCATCAAAAAGAATTGCAATTTTCATGGATACAGATCCTTTCTCAATTTACTCCTGATTGCAATGGATACGTTTGCAATTGCGATCATAGCTCCAGCTTGAAAACCTCCTGCGGCGTTCTGGTCAGGCGCACAGCTCCGTCCCTGGTGATGCGGAAATTATCACAGCAAATGGCGAAATTGTCCATGGCGGTGAGCTCTGGATGAATAGAGATAAACATGTCCTCTTGCAGTACCATGTCCTCCTGATCGGCAATCGCCGGGCTCTCCATCATGTCGTAACCTTGTCCATGACCGGCGTTGCGGGTGTTGTGCTCAATGCCGTACTGGTCGACAAAATCGTTAAATACCTTACTGAGGTAAGCGCCCGTAACTCCGGGTTTTGCGGCGTGGGCAATGGCGGCTTGCGTATTTTTGGCGATATCAAACAGCTTTAATAGCTTTTCGGTTGGTTCGCCCAGGGTAAAGGTACGGGCAAGCTCTCCGTAAATGCCGCCCGGCGCGGCAACTTCAATCATAACGGCCACACTGTCTCCCCGTTGGATGCGGCGATTGCCCACAAAATGCGGCTTGAACATGACCGGCGTGTCCGGTGGACCAGAGCCTACCGCAACGTTACCAATGGTATCGCAACCCATTTGCAACGCCATGTGCTCCAGATCGGCGCGCACTTCACATTCCAGCCGGCCGGGAACGATAATAGCGGGCAGTGCCGACATGAGATGCTCGTGACAGCGGACAGACAGGTCAATCAGCTCCCATTCCTCCTCACTCTTGATGGCAGTGATGGCTTTCATTCCGCTTGAAAAGTCAACAAATTCAACGTCGGGCAGGTTGGCTTTCAGGTACTCACCAAAGGAAAAGGAGATGAACTGCAGTCCATAGAGACCCACCCGCCTGTAGTTGCGTGATTTGATTTGGGCAACCATGAGTTCTGCAGCCATTGTGTCGGAGAAGCCAAAGGTAAGGCAATAGGGCTTTAGGTACATTTTTTCTACATTGCGATAGGCGTTGGGAACCACAATGCCGTCGGGGCCATGGTTGACCAAAACCATCGCGCCGTCAGCTGGGATGAGGAGGGCCGAGGCGTAGCCGTTGGTGGGGCAATCCAAATAGTAGCGTATGCCGCCGTCAAAAATAGGGCAGTGATTTTGCGTAAGCACGCAGTCCAATCCCGCCTCTTTGAGGGCAGTTTGCGTGGCATGAAAGCGGCGGTCCAGTTCCCGGTCAGAGATGGGGTACTTGTACCTGGACGTTACTTTATCTTGCTGCATAAATAAAAACTCCTTTCATTTTGAAAACTGCTGTGTGTGTGTTTTACAGTTTCTACCAGGAGGAAAAGCAATTCATGCAAATCATTTCACTGAATGAAATCGATTTGCTGAGCAAAGAGAAAAACCGCGCGTTATCTTTCTTTATAGATAATCTAGCATATAGCATTTCTATTGTCAACTATAATTCTCTCAAGAAATTGCGTTATTTTGTGCAAAGTGACAGGGAAAGACAAAAGGGAAATTGTTGACGAAGCAGCGAAATGATGGTATTATAATGATATAATTTATATAAATCAAATTTAATTTCATAGAGTGAAATGCAGAAAATGTCTTGAACAGACTCAAAAAAATTCAGAAGGGGGGCATCAAATATGATTATCAAAAAGAATGAGATACGAGTGGAGGATATCGAGTCTTTAAGAGGCGGCATAGGCATTGTCACCCAGTACCACTTTCTGGAGGAAGAAGATTCGTGTGGTTGCGGCAAAAACTTTAATATATCAGTACAAAAGCCCGGCACATCCATTGGTTATCACCAACACGTAGGCAATTATGAGGTCTATTATATTTTGGAGGGCAAGGCACTCGTCTGTGATGACGGTGCAGAGTCTATGCTGACACCGGGCGACTGCATGATTTGCAAAAACGGCCATTATCATAGCATTGTTTCCACAGGGCCCGGGGATTTAAGGTACCTGTCTCTCATCCTGTACGATCAGGACGAAAAAAGTTGAACCAAAAACCACTGGCACATGCGCCTTTGTGCATGTGTCAGTGGTTTTTGGTTAGGGGGGAGCACAAATCAGAGCGGTGACGTGGTGATAATTTACTTCTCCGATGGACCGGAATAGGCCATCAAGACGGAAATATCTTGTGCTGTTTGCATAATAATGGGAATATAGTGCGTAATTTTTTGCGGTGTCATGCGGGAGATTGGGCCGGAAACGCTGATACCAGCGATAATCTTACCGGAATAGTCGCGCACGGGCGCGGCAAGACAGCGGGCCCCCAATTCGCACTCTTCATCATCAATGGCAAAGCCCTGCTGTCCAATCTTTTCTAATTCCTTAACTAAGCTTTCTTTTGTTACAAGGGTGTTGGGCGTTGTGGCAGGCAGACCTTTGACCGCTACATATTTGTCCAGTTGGGTGGCCGAATACTCCTGCAGCATAAGCTTACCGACGCCGGTGCAGTGCATGGGGGCGCGTTTGCCAATGCGTTGCATGATACGCAGCAGACTGTCCGGCCCTTCAACTACATCTATATAAACAACCTCCATATTTTCGTCCACGGCCAGACAACTTGCCTCGTGACAGTGCTGTGACAAGGCGATCAGCAGCGGGCGCGCTAAAGTACGGATATCTGTTTGACTGCTCACGAGATATCCGATTTGTGCAAACTTCAGAGAGAGCGAATAACGTTGCGAGATGGAATCCTGGTTGACATAACCTGCATTCATCAACGTATAAACCATACGCAGCACGGTACTGGCAGGAAGGGATACTTTCAGCGCAATATCTTGCAAACGCATAGGCTCCCGGTTGTTCGCCATAATTTCAATGATTTGCAGTGTCTTTTCCACTGATTGGTTGGTGCGTGCCAGTTTTTGAGGCATAATGTTCCAATCCTCCGCTTTTCTTATTTCGCAGAAATTATATCATATTTGGGGACATCGTACAAGTGCTACACATAAAAGTCAATAAAAGTCTGGAAGGAAGTGCTTTCAACCAATGATCCGCAATATATGCAGGAAAAGGAGGGAATTCATCTTATGATAAAAGCAAAAATGCAACCAGATGATGCCATCATTAAGGAAATGGCAAGCGTCCGGATGAAATACGACAGGAATACGAAGCGGTATCGCGCGATTTGTCTGGCGGGCGGTGTCCTGCTGGTTGCGCTCGCCATTGGGGAATATCTCATTCCCAGCGGGCAGGTCAGTATGGGCAATTTTATGCTCTTTTGTGCTGCGGCCTGCCTTTACATGGGTACTTACGGCATCTATAAAAAGACACTTAATACGGCGCATCGTACAAGACCTGATGATGTGGAATGGATTTATGAATTTTCCGGAAACGGAATTGCAATTACCTCGGAAAAGGGCTCTTCCCACGTGGGTTGGACGGAAATCAATCAATGGGTAGAGACACCCTGTTACTTTTTTTTGATTTGGCACAAAGGAATGCTGGGTGTGGCCAAGAATGCCGTTTTAGAGGGAAGCGCAGCAGAGTTGAAAACTCTTTTACAGGAAACATTGCCTGAAAAAATGATTTCCCCAACCAGTCAGTAATTTAATGCACGTAGAATTACCACCCGTTGAACCCGGTCAAAGTTTTCAAGGGTGGTTTTTCTATGCCTGTTTCCAGGACTTTAAAGAAACGCAGTTCCGCTATAATCAAATAAGTACCGCTTCATCTTCGCCATAACAATATTCATATCCAGCGGTTTCGCCACATGATCGTTCATTCCGGCAGCCAGGCACCTTTTAATATCAGCATTGAACACGTCGGCGGTCATGGCGATAATCGGGATTGTCCGTGCTTCGGGATCCGCCATTTCCCGTATCATTCCCGTTGCTTCATATCCGTCCATCTCCGGCATATGAATATCCATAAAAATCAAATCATA
>Ga0153999_1000807_pt1 | contig 13184 bp, 10 predicted proteins | sample TSNC083MetaG_FD_104675 | JGI IMG/M metagenome (GOLD analysis project Ga0153999, IMG submission 104675) | Attine ant fungus gardens microbial communities from North Carolina, USA - TSNC083 MetaG | ecosystem: Host-associated > Fungi > Mycelium > Unclassified | place: USA: North Carolina, Lumber... | reverse complement strand
CACTTGATTGATTATTTGTAAAGGTCTGTGATGAATTATGAAGGCTATTGAAGTAAGTCATATAACAAAGAAATATAAACTGTATGACAATCAGAAGGAACGCTTGCTAGATTTGCTTTTGCCTCGAAATTATGGGAATGATTTCTTTGCACTTGCTGATGTTAGCTTTACAGCAGATCAAGGAGATGTCATAGGGTTTGTGGGCATCAATGGCTCAGGTAAATCTACTCTGTCTAATATTATAGCTGGTATTGTTCCTGAAACGGATGGGAAAGTCATTCTCAATGGACAAGCTGCCCTGATCGCGGTCGCCTCGGGTTTGAAAGGTGATTTATCAGGGCGAGATAATATTGAACTAAAAATGCTAATGCTAGGTTTTAAACCAGACAAAATTAAAGAACTAGAGCCCAAAATCATTGAATTTGCAGAGTTGGAAAAATTTATTGACCAGCCAGTAAAATCCTATTCAAGCGGGATGAAATCAAGACTTGGTTTCGCTATATCGGTTACAATTGATCCCGATATTCTGATCATTGATGAGGCTCTCTCAGTTGGCGATAAGGCATTTGCGGAGAAGAGCTTAGCCAAGATGAAGGAATTCAAAGCTGAAGGAAAAACAATGATATTTGTCAGCCATTCGATTGGCCAAATGAAGCAGTTCTGTGACAAAATTCTTTGGCTTGAATACGGAATGGTAAAAGAATACGGTCCTGTTGATGAGGTATTACCAAAATACGAGCAATTCGTCAATTCATTTAAGAAAATGTCCAAAGAGGATAAAAATAGTTATAAGAATGACGCGCTTAAGCGTCAAGATGCACGGCTTGCATCTAAACGAAGAACATTAAGAAGAAAACGTTAATAGAAAATACTCTTCCTTTGAAGAGTATTTTTTTTGGTTATATTTCAAAATTGTAAAGATTGATCCATGTCTCTCTAATATGGATTGGTATATTTGACAGGTATATTGGGAATGAATCATAATAGTAAACGTAATTTTAACCTTTTAATTAAATAACTCGAAAAGTAGGTAGGCCAGCAAATGAGTACTAGTAATTATGTTGTAACAAGTACCTTGCCACCCAAATTCGGTGGCAGAACAAATGCATTATTGCAGCGAACAAAACTGTTAATGAATAAATTTGGTGTATCCTTTACATTAATTTCAACGAATCATCATCAAAATTATGATTTAATCTACGAGTCTTATATTGAAAAAGGTTACGTTCCCGAAGAAACGAAATTCCTTAATATATATGACTTCTTTTCAGGGAGAGATTACCGTTATCGAAAGCCCAAAAAACATCCCCATATAATAAAGAAACATGAAGTACAAGAAGTGAAGAAGGGGCAAGTATATCGTTATTTTAAGAATGGAGATTATGTACGTTATAGGAAATATGATAAAGAAACTGGCGTGCTTTTATTTGAAGATCATATGGATATCTATGCACGTAAGAGAATGGAACGTTATGAATACAATAGATTCGGCTATCTGTTTAGAAAGATTATCTACAAGCGAAATACATTAAGAATATTAGAGGAAATATTCTATGATGATAAAGAAAGAGCTTATCTAATCAAATCGTATGCCGATACTCCAGAGCGAGAGTTGAAGCGTATCATTCTTTTTCATAATGGAAAAATTCGTGAATTTAAAGAAGAAAGCGATTTCTTTCAGCACGGATTTAATTTGATGTTGCCGAATGGTGCTTCAGTTTTTTGTGATGCGCGGTTGCTAGACAAGGCTTTGCTTAAATGCAAATCGAAAGTAAAGAAAAATTTCATCCTGCATAGTGCGCATTCCTTAAGAGGAAAACGTCGGGATTCCTTTTGTTATCTAATGGATCATCATGAAAAAGCTAATTCGATTGTTGCTCTGACGGCAGAACAGCAGGCAGATCTTGAAGCTGAAGGTTTAGATCCAGAGAAAATTGTTGTTATTCCACATGCAATGAAAGAGGAGAAATACATGGTAAAACCTGCGTCGGAACGTAATAAAGAAATCGTATTTATTGGACGATTGTCAGCTGAGAAGCAGATTAACCATATTATTGAAGCATTTAGTCTTATCGCTAATACTCATTCAGAGTGGTCTCTGTCCATATACGGAGAAGGCGATCAAGAAAAAACACTTGCTGAACTAATTCAAACAAAAGAATTGGAAGACCGAGTGTATCTAAAAGGCTTTACGACGGAAGGACAGGCAATATTTGAGAATGCCGCATTTTCTGTCATGACGAGTAAGTTTGAAGGGTTCGGCATGGTTATTATGGAGAGTCTTCATAATGGGTGTCCTGTTCTGTCTTATAATTTCAAATACGGTCCGAGAGACTTAATTCAAGATAATGTGAATGGACGAATTGTCGAAAAGAATAATATTCAAGCACTTGCTGAAGCGATGGATCAAATGATCAGTTCTCCATTAGAGAATGTAAGGCTGGCTGCTGAATTTTATGAAAATGAGACAAGTGTTAAGTGGAAAAAATTAGTGAAATGAAGTTTTTGTTTTTATAATCCTTCTTGTAAACTTGCGAATACAGATGAATTATATCAACTGTAGGGAACTATTCTTGCAATCTGTAGAAAGCTGTTTAAGTATTTCCTTTATTTCGGTCCGCCTCTTGTGTATAATGAATAGTGTTAGGGTAATGTAAAATATGTCCTTGCCCTATATAACTTTCTTTACATTCAAACTATGAAGCTGTTAAAAGTACGGCTGCGTAGAATACAAGAGGTGGGCTTTAATGTTAAAGATTGTACTGTTAGCCTGCATAACGCTTATTGTTTCTTTGCTAATAACACCATTGATTATAAAATTTGCTACGAAAATAAATGCAACGGATAAGCCTGATGCAAGAAAAGTTCATAAAACGCCAACACCAACATTGGGCGGACTAGCAATTTTTATCAGTTTCTGTATTGGTGTTGCGATCCTTCAACCGACAAGTAAGTTCCATTGGTTCATCATGGGCGGAGCTCTTGTTATGATTACCTTAGGAATCTTTGACGATAAATACAATCTATCTGCCAGATTCAAAATGGTGGTGCAGCTTTTGACTGCTACGATGATTGTATTCGGAGGCGGATTACAGCTTCATTTTATCAACTTACCATTTGGGGGAAAGCTTGAGTTCGGCTTCCTTGGCACAATCATTACGATTCTCTGGATTGTTGGTATAACAAATGCAATTAATTTAATTGATGGTCTAGATGGTCTTGCAGCAGGTGTTTCTTCCATTGTATTACTTACAATTGCCTTCATGGCGATGATCATGGGTAATGTCTATGTATTTACAATGGCTGTCATCCTTCTCTTTAGCACATTGGGCTTCCTGAAATTCAATTTCCATCCTGCGAAAATTTTTATGGGGGATACAGGCGCGCTGTTCCTTGGTTACATGATCGCTGTTTTGTCACTGCTCGGCTTCAAGAACGTAACGATCATTTCGTTCGTTATTCCGATTCTCATTCTTGGGGTACCTATTTCGGATACACTGATTTCGATGGTGCGTCGCTATCTTAACAAACAGCCGATGTCGAAACCAGACAGTTCGCATCTACATCATAGATTAATTGGCTTTGGCTTTACACATAAGCAAACAGTTCTTTTCATCTATCTGTTAAGCAGTATGTTCAGTATTGCAGCTATTCTCTTCTCAATGGCTACAGTATGGGGATCGATCCTCATAATGATCATTGCGTTAGTTACCGTACAGTTCTTGATTGAGAATCTAGAGCTGATCAATACGAACTTCAAACCGCTTACGCACTTCATGCGCGTTATTCGTGAAGGTGCAACGAAGCGAATCTAACTAAAGTAAACTAGGATTCTTCTGAATTTAGAAGAATCCTAGTTTTTTTATGTATAAAAAACCAGCGCTCCCAATTGGAAGCGCTGGTGTGTAATGCTTATTAATAAGATGATTGTCCATCCGTTCCACTCTGCTGATTTTGCGAGTCGCTTTGATAATTCTCTTCCTGTCCGTTCGTACCATTTTCGCCGTATGGGTTAGCGTTCTCGGTATTCGCAGGATCTGCACCTAAATCATTCGTTGAAGAATTATTAAACGTCTCTGTTAATTCACTGCCTTTGTCACTTATAGAAACGCCTAGATGACGCTGAAGTTTGTGTTTAAGCTTGCTTAGTGCTGTACCATCAAGCTGATAGTAGTAGGTATTACTTGGCATATAATCGCGTCCAGCAAGTGATAATGTTTGAATCTCTGGTTTACCACTTGTTCCATAAGAAATGAGGCTCTTAATATCATCAAATGTTAAATTAGTCGTCATGTTATTACCAACGGCTTCAATCATATCATCATATTTGGTAACAGAGCCTACAGAAGATGCCTTCTCCATAATCGCTTTGATGATTTGCTGCTGTCGTTTGCCACGTTCTATATCATTATCAAGCTTTCTCGTTCTTGCAAGAGCAAGGGCTTCTTCACCATTTAGTTTTTGCTTGCCAGGAAGAAGGTGGATCGCACCTGCTTTATCCTTTGAATCTTGTTCTTTAAATTCATAAGGAACATCAACTGTGACACCATTTAATGCGTCAACTACTTCGATAAAGGCTTCGAAGTTCACCTTTACATAGTAGTCAATTGGAATATCAAGCAGAGTCTCAACTGTTTCAATCGTCCCTCTCGTGCCACCAAAAGCATGAGCGTGGTTGATTTTTGTAGAGTAGCCAACTTTCGGGATATACACATAAGAATCTCGAGGCAGGCTAAGTAGCTTGACCGTTTTTTCTTTTTTGTTCAATGTTGCGACCATCAATGTATCCGTTCTAGCATTGTCCGAGTTTTTTCGAATATTGCTTGAATCGACACCCATGATGAGTATGGAAACATTGTCGAATTTCGGATCTACACTCTTATCCCGTAAAGAGGATTTGTCACGGCCATCGCCTTTAAAAGCTTCAGCAAGCATATTTCCTGTTTTTGTATACAAAACACCAGCATAAGCAAGGCCACCGAATAACAAAATGAGAAGCGGAATTAAGACGAATACAACTCGCTTACGCACCTTCCGCACTTTACGTTTTCTGCCTCGTTGCACAATGCGGGTCTTTGAGCTTCGTGGTTCCATAGTTATTCTCCCTTGGATATGAAGCGCTTGGGCTTCAATCAATATATTATATTGTACAAGCTGTTATCTTCAATTATGGTAAAATACTTTGTATGCTGCATTTGCTTGCAACCTACCCTCAATTGTACTATGTATATGGGTATTCGTAAATTACATTTTTATTACGTTGGTCAATTTTTTCCATATATGGTGAAGGATCGTCAAATATTTCCTGGGAAATATGAAGGAAACTGTTGAAAGGTTGGTTTTACATGGTTGAAAAGAAAGAAACAGTGTCAATTATGGACATAGACTTTTTGAAAACAACACAAAAAATATTCCTACAGAATAAATTGCTTCCAAACCTTAAGAATAAAGAGAAATGTTTTGTGGTAACTGCAAATCCAGAGATAGTGATGAAGACAAGAGAAGACGCAGAGTATAAGAGGATTGTCCAATCTGCAGATTATGTCATTGCTGATGGTATTGGCATTGTGAAAGCTGCTTCATGGAAAGGTGACCCATTGCCAGAGCGTGTGGCAGGATTTGATGTTATGTTGGACTTGCTGAAAGCTGCTGAAGAGGAAGGGTTTAGCTGCTATTTCCTCGGTGCGGAAGAGTTAATTAATGAGAAAGCTGTCGAAGAAGTAAAAAGTCGATTCCCAAAACTTCAAATTGCAGGTAGGCATCATGGTTTTTTTGAACTGAATAATTCAGATATTGTAGAAGAAGTGAAGACAACAAATCCGGACATTGTGTTTGTTGCATTAGGTCTGCCTCGCCAAGAGCTATGGATTGGGGAGCATTTAAATACTTTTAATAAGGGAATATTTATGGGAGTTGGCGGCAGCTTTGATGTACTCGCAGGTGCCGTGAAAAGGGCACCTGCCATATGGATTAAATTGAATCTTGAATGGGCATATAGAGTATTGAAACAGCCGTCTCGATTATTTCGTATTTTAAAAGTAATGAAATTTATGCTAATTGCTAGATTCAAATAAAAAGGATCTTTCCTATTAGTCTCATATAAGACTGATAGGAAAGATCCTGAGATTTACTGATTTACATTTAGCAAGTCTGTTTTAATTTTGGTTGTAGAAATACCTACAGTACGTGGCAGATAGATGACTTCACAATAATCTTGAAGGAAGTCAAATTTACCTTCCCAATCGTCGCCCATAACAAATGCATCAATATTGTGTTTCTGAACATCTTCAATTTTTTGATCCCAATGATGCTCAGGAATTACTTCATCAACGTAACGAATTGCTTCAAGAATATGTTTACGATCTTCAAAGGAATGATAGGCATTCTTTCCCTTGATAGCATTGAACTCATCAGAAGAAACAGCTACAATAAGATGATCGCCCAATTCCTTGGCGCGTTTTAATATATTAATATGTCCGGAGTGAAGCAAATCAAAGGTACCATATGTGATGACTTTCTTCATTGTATTCATTCCTTTCGTCATTTTTCTTATTAATTATTATCGATTATTATATCATAAAAATTCATGAAGTTTGACGGAAAACAAATAGTATAAAAATAGCAAATCCAATCTTTAACCAAAATACTTTATAATCTTGCAGTAAAAGAACGTTATAATGCTAAGTGATTATTTAAGGTGAATTTACACTGTATAAAGAGCTTGAGGAGGAAAAAACAGCATGAACTTGAAAAATAAGCAGCTCATAGATATACGACTGGATGCAAACACATATGTGCTTAATGCTGCAATCAGTGAGCCATTCTTAGATGAATGGGAAAATTATGAATTTATTTTAGTGCAACGTTACTCTGGAGAAGTTATACAGGTAGAATCTAATATTAAAGAAAAAAAAGATTCATTTTATATATTTGAATTGGTCATCCCGGTTAATGAATGTCATTTCTTCCATGAAGATGAAGTGATCGATTTATTTATCGTACGGAGACGCGGAGATGAAGAGAAACGTTCACGTATTCAAAGTAATTATGATTACATAGAGTTGCTGCAAACACAGGTCAGCAATGAAAAAATGGCGCATCCGTTTACAACAAAGGGTGGTAATGTCAGTTTCAATATTAGAGAGGATTATCTCTTTACTCGAGTTGATTACGCAGAAATTAGTGATGATAATGTACTTGAGTTATATGGTTTGTATCACCACGGTGGGATTCCTCGTACAGATATTGAGCGTGTGGAAATTGTTGCTAAAACAACTTTCGGTGAGGACGAGATAGTTTATCAAGCGAATCAGATTGGACTGCCTGACCTCTATGAAGTTAAGCATTGGTCTGAATCGGTTATGGATAATGGTTTTCATGCTTCAATTGACTTGACACCACATATTACATTGGGAAGAGCAAACTTTTTGAAACTGTTTGTACGAATTATTTTCAAAGAGAACGGAGAACTGGCTGTTTTGCAAAGTGGCCGTTTGAAAGTCAATGCCAACAGTACTGGAATGCCACTTCGTAAAAAGTTTAAAGTTGGCCCGACAACAATACTTATTTCTTGCAAGCCAACCAAGAGTTCAAAATATCTTTCAATCCGTGTTGGCCAATTTAAAGTAATCCGTGAATCTGTTCGCTATGCCAGAATAAAATGGGTTGAAACACGCCGCAGCAAACAAGTTCTTGAAGTATATAAAACAATCTTCTATTTCATGGGGAAGGTTAATCGGACGAACAAAAAGCTTGCCATCTTTGAGAGTTTTCACGGCAAGCAATTTAGTGATAGCCCGCGGGCAATTTATGAATATATGCTTAAGCACAATCCCGAATATAAGCTTGTCTGGAGTGCAGATAGAAGACATGTTAAGAACTTCGCTGAAGCCGGCATTCCGCATGTACGAAGATTCTCTGCAAAGTGGCTGATGCTTATGACCAGCGCTGGTTACTGGGTTACAAATGCCAGATTGCCTCTTTGGATACCAAAACCAACAAAGACAACTTATGTGCAGACTTGGCATGGCACACCACTGAAGCGACTTGCTTCTGATATGGAAGAAGTGCATATGCCGGGAACTAATGCAGAAAAATATAAACAGAATTTCATATCGGAAGCAGCGAAATGGGATTGTCTTGTATCTCCCAATGAGTATTCCACAAAAATCTTTGAACGTGCGTTCCAATTTGACCGTCAGATGCTAGAAACAGGTTACCCGCGCAATGATTATTTGTATCAGGAGAATAATGAACAGACAATCAACCGCATTTGTGAAAAAATTGGTATTGCCTCTGGAAAAAAGGTGATTTTGTATGCACCGACATGGAGAGACAATCAGTTCTATCGCAAAGGTGAGTACAAGTTTAATATCGAAATGGACCTTGATAGGCTTCAAGAAGAATTCGGAGAAACGCATGTGATTATATTGCGAATGCACTACCTTATTGCTGAGAATCTTGATATTAGCCAATACGAGGGATTTGTATATGATTGCTCTAATTATGATGATATTCGTGATTTATACTTAATATCTGACGTGCTCATTACGGATTACTCATCTGTTTTCTTTGATTACGCCAATTTAAGAAGACCAATGATTTTCTTCGTTTATGATATTGAAGAATATCGTGATAATCTTAGAGGTTTCTACTTTGATTTCGAGAAGAAGGCACCAGGACCGCTTGTGAAGACAACAGCTGGACTGATTAAAGAATTAAAGAAGATAGAAGAAGGATTCAAACCGGATGAGAATTTCAATGAATTTATTAACAAATTCTGTTATTTGGAAGATGGTAATGCTTCGCAGCGTGTAGTAGACGCTGTTTTCAAGAAGTAAATATCAAAAGTGTCTCTTTTGCATTTCGCAAGAGAGACACTTTTTTATCCATATTTTACAGTAAAACTTAAGAAGGCATGCTACAATGAATCTTGTTCCATGTTAAAATATGCTAGTTATTACAATAATAGAAGGGTTTAATATCTGTGAATATGGGAATGATTTTTAATACTGAATTTATAGTAGCAGATACAAAACTTGATAAACTCGGAACGGAAAATCCGAAATGAAAATAAACTGTTTCAGAAGGTGAAATGATGAGGGTTCCAGCAATTTCTTTCGTAATCCCATCTTTTAATGAAGAACGTAATATTCATGGTATATGTGAAGCAATTAAAGATGAAATGCGGACCTATCCAGAGCTAGATTATGAAATGCTCTTTATTGATGATGGCAGTTCAGACGGGACACTTGCGACCATTGAGCGACTTTCTTTTCAATGTCCTCGTATTAAATTTGTCTCATTTACAAGAAATTTCGGCAAAGAGGCTGCTATTCTAGCAGGTCTGCAAAATGCACTTGGAGATGCGGTTATCATGATGGATGCGGATCTTCAGCATCCCCCGTCGCTTATTCACGATCTAATCCAAGGCTACAGAGAGGGCTATCATCAAGTTGTAGCTAAAAGAGATCGCAAAGGCGATTCGAAGACACGTTCATTCATGTCTTCACTGTATTATAAAATGGTTAACAAAACGATTGATGTGCAATTATCAGATGGGGAGGGCGATTTCCGCCTGCTCAGCCGCAAAGCTGTCAATTCATTACTCGAACTAACAGAGGGGCATCGCTTCTCCAAAGGGTTGTATGCTTGGATTGGGTTAGAACGAAAAGTAATTTGCTATGAAAATGTCCCGCGTAAGGAAGGGGCTACGAAATGGTCCATAGGAAAACTGCTTAATTATGGAATCGATGGCATTGTCGGTTTTAACAGCAAGCCGTTACGCGCGTGTTTCTATTTAGGTGCAATTATTCTCTTCGTGTCACTTGTTTATATTGCTTGGACTTTCTTCCAAATTATTAAGCATGGTGTAATGGTACCTGGTTACTTCACACTTATTTCTGCAATCTTATTTCTTGGTGGGGTTCAGCTCGTTTCACTTGGAATCATTGGTGAATATATTGGTAGAATTTATAATGAAACAAAAAAACGACCGCATTATCTCGTTAAGGTTAGCAATGTGAAAAAGGAGAAAAAGCATGCGATTCATACATCATGAATTCTTTAAATTTGTCGTTGTTGGGTGCATCAATACAGCGACATATTATAGTTTGTATTTAGTATTCTTACACGTTGCAAATCTTTATTATTTCGTTGCTCATTTGGGAGCCTTTGTTATTAGCTTGGTTGGTTCCTTCTTCCTGAATTCCTACTATACATATAATGTCAAACCGACTTTGGGGAAATTCATTCGCTATCCTTTGACACAAGTTGCCAATACCTTGATTACAAGCGCATTGCTCTACATCTTTGTTGAGATCCTTCACTTCAATGCGAGCCTCGCACCAATAGCCGCTCTCTTCTTTACGGTGCCAATTACATTCATCATGACAAGCAGGATTCTGAAGGTATCATGAATTTATTTAAGAACTTTGGCAGATGGAAACGTTTTGGCATTGTTTTGACTGCAAGTTTTCTTATTGCACTTCTGAGCCATGCGTTTCTAATAGGAGAGTGGCTAGAAGGACGTTATTTTACTGGTATGGGCGATGGATTATCGCAAATGCTGCCCTTTAAAAAAATGCTTTATGATCTTTATTCAAGTGGAGAATTCTTTTATAATGAGTCATTTGGTCTTGGCGGAGGTGTCTATTCTCAGCTGGGCTATTATTATGCGACCTCACTTCTATTCTGGATGCAGTGCGGCATTACTTATATTCTTGAGATGACGGGGGTGCTTGCTAAGCATCCTGATCTTTTCTATTGGGCAAATATGATCCTAGTAGTAAGCGTAATCAGATTAACGGCAATTATAATAGCGGCCTATTATTATTTCCGTAAGATGCGATTTGGCAGCATTGCTGCCGTTTTGGCTGCATCGATTTATGGAACGAGCATCATTTATTTCCGGCATGTCATGTACTGGGAATTCTTTGCAGATGCGATGCTTTGGCTGCCGCTTCTTTTATGGAGTGTAGAGCGGGTTATTCGGGAAGGGAAGTCCGGTCTATTTACTGTAATGGTTGCAGTCAGCCTGTTTGATAATTTTTATTTTGCTTATATCAATCTGCTGCTTACTTGCATTTATATTATTGTGCGCTGGTTCATTCGTTTGACTCCTAACGAATTAGGTCGCATGAAGCAATTGAAGCGATATATACAATCAGGGATTATTGGCTCTCTAATCAGTGCGGTTTCTTTTATTCCGTCGGCATACGGCTTTTTAAACAATGAACGTCCACCTTATAAAGGGAATATCCCTTTGTTTGAAATGCCGGACAATTTTCTGCTATCAGGGAAAATTATGATTGTTGTTGCCTTCACGATCTTCTGTTTGTTTCTATTCTCTTTTTATAAAAATAAAAAATTCCGATTCTTCGCCATGCTCGTTATCCTCAGTATGTTGATGCATCTAAGTCCGGTAATTGCGAGTCTGTTTAACGGTCTGTCTGCTCCGCAATACAGATGGGAGTATTTCCTTGGAATCTGTACTGGTGGACTTGCTGCAACTGGTTTTGAAATGCTGAGACGATTGAAATGGAAAGAAATCAGTATCGCCTTTGTTGGAGCTGGATTATTTTATTATATTTTCTACAGGTTCGATGAGGATCTATATCTAATCAGCCTAGAAGAATGGAAGCAAAGTTATTTGCTCATGGCACTGATTGTTGTCTATATAGGCTTGATTGCCTTCTTCCTATTCAAAAGAAGACGTGGCACGCATCTTGTCTTGGCATGTCTGCTGATCACAGTTTCGATTGGGACAGTGTATGAATTCCAATCCCGCATGCTTGCTGGCGAGGATTCGAAACGATTGCCAACAACGGAATATATGAACGGCGCAAAATATAATGGAGCCGATCAAAACCGTCTCATCCGCAAGATAGAAGCAACCGAAAAAGATCCCCATGCTCGTATCGACTGGATGATCCCGACGCGGAATAATACACCGATTGTCGAGAGCTTCAATGGAATGAGTGTGTATTCAAGTATTCTCAACAAACATTTGCTGAACTTCTATCTATATGATTTAAAGATAGATATGGGGCGTGAAAGTGTAAGCCGGTATGCGACAATGGGTGGCAGGGCGAATCTATATGCTCTTTTTCAAGGTAAATATTTGATCGTCAAAAAAGGTAATGAAGCGAATGTACCGTATGGGTTTAAACCGTTTGCTAAAGTTGGTAATTATTTGGCATATGAGAATACGAAGACATTGCCTTTCATTAGAACGACGGATACTGTTTATTCTAGTGAGCAATTAAATAAACATACGGTTCTCGAGCGCGAGCAGGCGATGCTTGCAGGTGTTGTTATGGAAGGACATGAAGTTGCTGCTCCACTGGAACAAATAGCATCTCTTCCGAGTAAAGAAGGCAGGCAGCTGGACATTCAACCTGTTTCAGCATCCTATAAAAGGAATGTGCTCGACATCAAAGGAAACCGTGGCGGTATTGACATATCTGTAAAAGGATCCTTTAACAATACGGAAGACCTGTATGTAGAATTCCATTTGGAGCGACTTATTAATACGAGCCCTAATGAATATGAGCTTGCTGTTAATGACTATAGTACATTGCGCAAGGCGAACACCTCGATCTATCGTACTTTCGCTGATGACCTTGCTATTCGTGTGCCATATGATGATAAGATTTCTCTTAGATTGCCGAAGGGGAAATATGAATTAAGGGACATTCGTATCCAAGGAGAGAATTACAGCCTGTTGAATAAGCTAGCAGCTCAAAAAAATGAGCTGAAGGAAAAAATAGACTGGAATGGTGGAAGCAAATTTAAAGCTAGCCTCCAAAATAAAAACGGAGATCGTTATGCTGTGTTGCCAATACCATTTGAAAGAGGATGGAAAGCAACAGTAAACGGGAAAAGAGTGCCAATAGAGCAAGCGAACTATGCTTATACGGCTATCGAGTTGAAGCAAGGAAACAATATCATTCAGCTCAAGTACTGGCCGCCCTATTTTGGGGTCTCGTTGATACTGTCCGTTCTTGGTCTGATCTCGGCTCTATTGATTCATAGAGATTACAATAAGAAAAAAGAGGCTTGGACAAAAGAAATTCCAATGCAATAAAACCGAACTATACATGAAATCGAACATGAGGATTTCAGTAAAGTTCGGTTTTTCTAATGCCAGATTTGGAATAGCGGAGTGGACTTAGCCTTCCGCT
>Ga0153999_1000806_pt1 | contig 13192 bp, 7 predicted proteins | sample TSNC083MetaG_FD_104675 | JGI IMG/M metagenome (GOLD analysis project Ga0153999, IMG submission 104675) | Attine ant fungus gardens microbial communities from North Carolina, USA - TSNC083 MetaG | ecosystem: Host-associated > Fungi > Mycelium > Unclassified | place: USA: North Carolina, Lumber... | reverse complement strand
AGATGATGGCTGATGCAGGGCTAAATGCTTATCGTTTTTCTATTGAATGGGCTCGTGTTGAACCAGAACAGGGTAAATTTAATGAAAATGAGATTTTCCATTCTTTTCATTATATTTTTTTATCTAAAGGTTTTCTAAAGGTTCACTAAAGGTTTGTGTTATAAGGTTATTTTTACAAAAACGAAATGGAGGATAAAATCATGAGCAAAAGATCTATTAATACCCGAATAATCACAGCGATGCTATGCAGCACCATGCTGGCATTTGCTCTTGTCGGGTGCAATCAACGCACTAACGAGAACTCTAAACCGACAGCTACAGGTTCTGAAGAGGAAACGTCCCAGTCTAAGGAGGTAACAGCGGAAGCAACAGAAACAGTTGAACATAATGCTCTGTCAAAATTTGATTTGAATACTGAGCCTACTCCGTCTAATTATGTAAATCTTGCAGATGAATTAAAAAATGCATTAGATCAAAATCCCGAGGATACAGACATAAGCCTTGCCTATGCAGAAAAATTACTACAATTAGGCAGAGTTCCAGAAGCAAAAGAAGTATTGGTTCCCATTATGGCAGGCGATACGCCCAATTCACAGGCAATTTATCTTTCCGCCCAGGCAGAATACCTTGCAGGTAATTATGACCAGTCAGAAACTTATTACCAAACGCTGCTCAATGATTACCCTGATTACAAAACAAAAGCTGAATTTGGTTTAGAACTTGTTTATTATCAAACAAATCAGTATGAAAAAGCTCAGAGTTTATCTGGTGAATATCCTAGTAGAACCGGTGTTGGTGATCTCATGCGAAACTTCGGAGATAGAGAACCCTACAAGGTAAGCTGGGAAGATGAAGAAGAAACTACTATTCCATTCCTTGTTACTGATCCCCTTCCAATTGTTCAGGCTGAAATCAATGGAGAAATGAAATACTTCTTGCTTGATACCGGTGCCAGCGATACCTATCTCAGCAAATCAGTTGCCGATGAATTTGGCTTAGAAACCATTGCAACCCAGACTGCGCCTTATGCAGGAGGCGTAACGGTAGAAACAAATTATGGGGTTTTAGATTCTATGAAACTTAATGGTGTTACATTAGAGAATGTACCGGTTAATATTGCCGATATAGACCACTTAGCAAATACAGTAGACGAAGAATATGAAATTAGCGGTGTGATAGGTACCGGAGTCTATAAGCAGTTTCTTGTAACTATGGATTATATTAATGGAGAACTTATCTTAAAACCCAGAGGTGAACATGTGCAAGCTGAATCTAACGCAATTGATGTTCCCTTTATAATGGCTGAGCTTCATTTCATGCTATGCAGAACTCTGGTCAACGGCAAAGAAATAAATATGTGGCCTGATTCCGGCTTAGCTTCAGAGGAGTCGCTCCTTCTGACAGATGGCGCAATGGAGTACACAGGTATCCCTCTGCCTGACATGTCAAATGCTTCAGATGAGGGAGGCGGAGGCGGTCTTGGTGGAAAAGACTTTGAAACTGGTACATTCACGGCCGATACGTATAAAATGGGGGATCTGCCCGAGGTAAAAAATATGAAAGGTATGGCCGGTATACTCCCTGGTAGTGGTTTTGAAGAGGAACCTAATATTTTTTTAGATGGTATTATTAGTCACAATTATCTAAAGGAATTCAAATGGACTATAGATTATGATACTATGACAATGACGTTTGCCAATTAATCAACCGAACCGGACTCTAATCTTACAGACTGTAAAAGCAAGACACAAGAGGTCTTCTATGATAAAATAAAAAATTGTAGGAGACCTTTTATTATGGCAAGACAAAAGAAAAAACCCGTACACAAAGTACAAATGACAGAAGTAAAACGAAACATTATGTTTTTTCAAAGGGCTCATCTCCACAGCCTGATTACCTTAAGAATCAGAACGCTCCTTGGAATCTCGTCCGTCTTTAAATACCTATCAGGCTATTTCTGTTCAGAAAAGAGCTGTCTGTATTTCAGCAGTCAGGCAGGGCAGAACCAGGCTCAGAAATATGTTCATTATAGGGAAAACGTGAATGAAGTGGCTGCAAAAGCTCGGTTTGGTGCTGCCTGCTAATTTTATTTTTTTACGAACTTATTATATTATGTACTATGGTCAAATACGAGTAAGTAATATGTATATCAGATAATAAATCCCTGCTTACTTCTAACACAGTGGGAAGGGGGTACATCTTCGATAAACTAGCATTTAGTATTGTTTGTTTTTATATATTTTAACAGTTGTTAGAAACGAAATAATTTCTGCTAATATCACAAATAAAAAATATGATCCTAACCAGAAATAATAAGTTGGATCACTTATTTGCGAACCATCAACAACATTTTTGAAAATAAAATAATTAACTGCTGAAAAATAGGCAAGGGTAAATAAACAGCTAATTATAAGAGTAAAGAATATTAGTATTTCAGTTTTATCAATACCGAATTGATATATAGACGGATAAAATAAAGCACCAGAAAGTAAAGGTATTCCTATACTTAAAATAACTAATGTGAATACATCTCTGTTTTCAGTGAAATATAATTCAGAATTTAATGAAATTGCCAATAATACACCAATGATAATAATTAATGTCCCTAACAGAATCCATCCTAAACAACTAATATATTTGCTAAGAGCAATCATTTTACGAGTTACAGGTAGTGTTAATTGATATTTGCTCCATTTATTTGAATTTTCTTTTCGAAATCCAGATATAAAAATAATAAAAAATAATATAGGCGTAAGTATACTTAATACAATTAATAAACTTCTATTTCCCAATACTAATGTACCAGAATAGGCAAATGGCCTTTTCGACAGATTTGTCGGCGTCAATAAAGTAGGAATCACATTAATGAAAATTGAGCCGAATAAGCTGAAAAAGAAAACCTGGAGCCAGGTGATTGCGGAAAATTCGGGCGGAGAATTATTTGTAAGTGCTTTTGTCGTATTTATCTCCCTGTTAACCTATATGAGGGGCGAAACGATAGTGAATACGGGCATGGAAAGCAAGGTGCTGATTATGGACAATCCTTTCGGACCGATCACATCAGAGCATCTCTTAAAGCCTTTATTTGAAATTTCTAAAAAATATAACACACAGATGATATGCTTAACCGACGTGAAAGGTCACGCAATCTACGACCGGTTTAACCTGATTTATTCCCTGAATATTGAGCGGGAAGTCGGGAGAGAGGATGAGTATATCGAACTGAAGACGATAAAGAAAGATGTCTTTACAGAAGAGGACGAAGTATTATCTGCATCAATGTTTAAAATTGAAGATAAATCAAGATTTGAGTTGGTGAATTAAATGCAGGTTGATTTTAGTAAAACCACTTTTTACAAGGGAATGAATGCAGCTTATGGGAAAATCCCGGTGGCACTGGAGGTTTATCCGGAGGTTCTGGGGCAAAATGGCAGAACTGCCCTCAAAATAGAATTGTTTGCCGGAAATGACAGAATGTACCTCGTCAATGACATCAGCCGTTTTTTGGAATCATTTAAGAACCGGCAGCCTTATCATTTTAGCAAGAATTTCATCTTTGAACCGGAAAAAATGTATTTTGAGAAAGCAGACAGAAGGCTGCTTGGATTTCTGTGCGGAGTGAAAATGCGGCGGGAGTATAGTCATGCGTCAAATCAGGAATTACGGGCAAATGAAATAATATTTGATGAAACTGAAGGAGAAAGGCTATTAGACCTGCTCTTTGGTGATATGAATAGCATAAAGTTACGTAAGCAGCCTGATCCGGTTTGTTTAGAAAATGATATACAGTTAGAAATCAAGGTTGAAAAAAATGCCTCATCCTGCCTGCTGACTGCGGATTATTCGGAATATGGGCATTTTGAGCCGCTTTCTATTAACTTTAGATATATTTATGTTAAAAGTAAAAGGTTAATTGTAAAATTGCCGGAAGAAAAACAAGAATTTATGATGAACTTGCATCAATTCCAAAATGATGAGAACAAGGTTAGTTTTAAAATTGCTGCAAATGAGATGCGTCTATTTCAAAGAAATTTTCTTGATTCTTATGGTGATAAGCTGGGAATTTCGGTGGATAAAAAAGTAATGGAGGCAATGAACGCCAACCGCCTTTTAACAAAAGTTTACTTTGATGTGGCAGCAGGGGGCATCGTATCAAAAATTGAGTTTTGTTATCAGGAAAAGATTTATAATCCACTTTCTGATACCGGAGCCGATAAAAGCTTCAGAGAAATTGACAGGGAAAATAAAGCATTGGGAAAACTCAAATCGCTTGGATTCCGGGAATATGGGCGGTTGTTCTTACTTGATGATATTGAAAAAATAATGTTTTTATTGACAGACAGGCTGAAAGAATTAAAAAAGCTGGCCGAGATATATTATTCCGTCGATTTTAAAAAGCTTCATGTCAAGAATCTTGATGACTTTGACTTTGGACTTTCCCTGTCTGAAGATGGTTCTATTATCCATATGAATATTAACCTCGAAAATGTCACAGATGAAGAACTGGCAGAACTGTTGGAAGCTATAAAAAGAGGGAAAAAATATTACCGGTTAAAAAGTGGTTCGATTATTAATCTTGGCAGTGTCGAAAGCAGTCAATTGGTTGGATTGATTAACAGCCTGGATATCCAAAAAGGCGATGTAGACGGCAGTATGTTTAAAATACCCTTGAGCCGGTGTATGTACATTGACCACTATTTGAAGGAGAAGAAGGTTGAAAATGTAAAAATCGACACCAGATTAGGATATGTTATGAAGAATATCTTATGTCCCGGTGAAATGGAAGTAAAGCTTCCCGCCTGCCTGAAAGAGGTTATGAGGAATTATCAGGTAACCGGGGTAAAATGGCTCCAGACAATGGCAAGTTACTCCTTTGGCGGGATATTGGCAGACGACATGGGACTTGGAAAGACACTTCAGGTGTTGGCGTTTATCGCTTCAGAGAAGGAGCGGAGCGAAAAAAAGGCGGGGGTGCCGTGCATAGTTGTAGCACCGACTTCTGTTATATATAATTGGAAATCTGAGGCCAAAAAATTTACGCCGGAGCTTAAGGTGGCGGTTATCACGGGTATCAAGGATAAAAGAAACTTACTCATAAACCGATATAAGGATTATGACTTAATCGTAACTTCTTATGGATTGCTGAAAAATGATATTGAAAACTATCAGAAGAAAGAATTTTTATATATTTTTCTGGACGAGGCACAAAATATAAAAAATCCGGAAACATTAAATGCGAATAGCGTGAAAAGCCTCTCGGCCATGTGCGCCTTTGCTTTAACCGGCACCCCAATTGAAAACAGGCTGACAGAGCTCTGGTCAATCTTTGATTTTATTATGCCGGGGCTTCTGCCGGAACGTATGAAATTTAAAAGAGCTTATGAAGAACCCATCATAAAAGATAGAAATCCGGAGAAAATGGCAGAGCTTTCTGGTATGATCAAGCCATTTATTATCAGGCGGCTAAAAAGGGAAGTGTTAAGTGAACTGCCGGAAAAGATTGAAACAAATTGCCTGACGGAAATGAAAGCGGGGCAGAGGAAGCTATATGCGGCTTTTTATAAGGATTTTAAGAGAGAGCTTATCCCTAAGCTTGAACAATCCGGGATGGCAGGAAACCATATCGAGGTATTGTCTGCGTTAACCAGGCTCCGGCAGATTTGTGCCCATCCGGGAACTTTCTTAGATGATTATACCGGTGGGAGCAGTAAGCTTGATTTAGCGATGGAACTCATTGAGCGATCGATCGGTTCGGGACACAGCGTACTTTTATTCTCTCAATTCACGAAAATGCTTCAAATCATAAGTGGTGAGCTAGAAAGAAATAACATAAACTATTACTACCTGGACGGTAAAATGAAATCGGAAGATAGAATGATAGAGGTAGATAATTTTAACTATGACAAGGAGTCGGTGTTCCTGGTCTCCCTGAAAGCAGGGGGAACCGGCTTAAACCTTACAAAGGCCGATGTGGTGATACACTTTGATCCATGGTGGAACCCAGCGGTAGAAACCCAGGCCAGCGACAGAGCTCATAGGTTTGGACAGAAAAACGTCGTTCAGGTATACAACCTGATGACAGAAGGTACGATTGAAGAAATGATGGCACGATTAAAAGCAAGGAAAAAGGATTTGCTTGAAGGCCTGATCAGACCGGGGGAAAACTTCCTGGGCGGGCTTTCTGAGAATGAGATAAAGGATTTATTAAACCGGCCGGGGATAGAGTGATACTCTATCCCAATTTTGCACCTGACTCATAGCTTTGCTATTCCCGGATTTTGAACAAGAATATCCCGGATAATCTCTCGTTCATCCATGTGATACTTTACTCCCTTAATCTCCTGATAATCTTCATGGCCCTTACCGGCTAAAATAATGACATCACCTTTTCTGGCGTGTTCAATGCAAAACCTGATTGCCGCTTGACGATCCGGTATGGTGATGACCTCTCCCAAGCCTTTTAAAGTTCCCTGTAAGATATCCTCAATAATAGCCATCGGTTCCTCGTTCCGGGGATTATCTGATGTTACCACGGTTAAGTCAGACAGTTTTGAAGAGACTTCACCCATTTCAAAGCGTCTGTTCCGGTCACGGTTGCCGCCGCAGCCGAACATCGTCACTATTCTGCCTGGCTTATATTCTTTCAGTGTGGTTAATAAACTTTTCAGTGCCATCGCATTATGGGCATAATCAATCATCAATGTAAATTGACTGGAAACAGGAACAAGTTCCAGCCGGCCCTTGACTGTTACTGAGGCTAAACCATCATTAATTGTCTCCGAGTCAATATTAAAATGTCTGCAAAGGCCTATGGCAGCCAATGAATTATAGACATTGAACCGACCTGGAATATTTACATTCACATCAAAATTTACAAGGCCGCTGACACGGTAGGCAATACCGATTTTGCCGGCATGATTGAATAAATGGATGTTTTCACCACGGATATCAGCATTATCATGTAAGCCAAAGGTTTCTAATTGACAGACATGCCCTTCCATAACATCGGTAATATGTAAATCGTCGATATTTACAATGCCTAATTTACTTTGTTTAAATAGCATTGACTTGCAGCGGATATAATCTGCAAAATCTTTATGCTCATTAGGACCGATGTGATCTTTTTCAAGATTGGTAAAGATGCTATAGTCGAAAGTGAAACCGCTGACCCTGTGCAGCATCAGGCCCTGGGATGAAACTTCCATAATAACACATCGGCAGCCGGAATTCACCATCTCACGAAAAGATTGCTGAACAATATAGGATTCAGGTGTTGTATTATATGCAGGAATATGTTTATCACCGATAATAGTTTCGATTGTGCCGATTAAGCCGGTTTTAATGCCTGAATGCTCCAGGATGGACTTTATCATATAGCTTGTCGTTGTTTTTCCCTTTGTCCCTGTGATTCCGACAGTTATTAATTCTCTGGCAGGATGCCCGAAAAATGCCGCAGACATACACGCAAGGGCATACCGGGTATTTTTGACCCGGATAATCGTTAAATTAGGGGCAGGCTCAATATCTTTTTCCGTAATTACAGCAGTGACTCCTTTTGAAACAACCTCGTCGATATAATCGTGTCCATCAAACCTTGCCCCCGACAGGCAGACAAAAACGCCGTCCATACACGCATTTTTAGAATTATAAATTAGCTGGGAAATGGGAATATCAAGACTACCTTGTATACATATATATTCTAATTCTTCAAGTAGCTGACGTAATAACATTTTAACTATCCTTTCTAAGCCACGGTTCAATATCAATTTCACCATCAAACACTGTGGTTGCGGGCCCGCTCATAAAAATATGATTGCCGGTTTCATCATGGCGGATATCCAAATCCCCGCCTAACAGCCGCACCCTTACCTGATGACCGGTCCTGCCGTTAAGGATGCATGCCATAGCACTGGCACAGGCACCTGTGCCGCAGGCAAGGGTTTCTCCTGAGCCTCTTTCCCAAACCCGCATTCTGATGGTGCTATGATCAATGAGTTCTATAAATTCTGTATTAACGCCCTCCGGAAACATTGGATGATTTTCGAAAAGAGGACCGATATGTCTCAAATCAAAGGTAGAAAGTTCGGGAACAAATACAACAGCATGAGGATTTCCCATAGAAATGCAGGTGATTCTATATTCTGCGCCACCAATCATCACCGGTTCATTAATGACTTGATGCTTATCAAACTTTACCGGGATGAATCCGGATTTTAAAATAGGTTTTCCCATATCTACGGTAACGGATTCTACTTTACCATTCATTATTTTCATATCCAGATATTTGATACCGCCCTCTGTTTCTAATGAAATCGCTGTCTTATCTGTAAGGCCATAATCATAAACGTATTTTGCGACACAGCGGACGCCGTTGCCGCACATTTTACCTTCTGAGCCATCCGAATTATACATACGCATTCTGAAATCCCCGGTATCTGAAGGACAGATAAGGATCATTCCATCGGAGCCGATGCCAAAATGGCGGTCGCTTAAAACTTTAGATAGAGCTCCTGGGTTATTTATTTGTTCATCAAAGCAATTGACATATATGTAGTCATTGCCACATCCATGCATTTTAGTAAATTTCACATGATCACTCCTTTGGATAGTCGTATTTAATTTTCAGACGAAATATATTATAGCACAAATGTATAATGATATGAAGTGTTTTCTCAATATAACTTTAAGTCTTACAGGGCTCAAGTACTGAAACGAAATTTACTGCATAGAGTAACTTTTTATAAGATTATCCTGGAAATTGGCAATAAAATGGCAGAAAAGGTCTGATAGCATTGATTTTTAACAACAAATATGGTATTCTTAAAAAGATATAGCATTGGTAATGTATACCTTTATGAACATTCTATTTTATATAAAAAAAGAGGAATAAAAATGAAGAAAGATAATCGATTGAAAATAGGAACTGTCAGCCGGATATTGGCAGTTTTTATGGTGCTTGTCCTGATTTTACTTAATATGCCTATAAGTGTCTTCGCCACTGGAACAGAAGATATTTCAGCTGCTGACAGTGAAGTTGTGGGTGACCTCGTGGAGGAAGATGAGGAGGTCCCGACAGAGCATACAGAATCCTCAGAAAGGGAACAAACAGGTAACCGTACAGAAGGCAATATTGCTGCAGGCCAGGCTGAAATATCAGATGCAGAGGAAGCTTCAGTTTTTACATACGACTCCTTGCCGGTAAGCCTGGAAGAAGTCCAGGCAGCGATTGATGCCTGGGAAGCCGGTGAAGCAAAAAAACCCCGCTGGGAGTTCCAGGTAGATAAAAGCATGATGCCAGAGAGTTGGCGATGTGATTCTCAGATAGATGTTAAGACGGGGAGGCTTTACTGGACATTTTTTCCTGAAAATAAGGCTTTGGGAGCCAGGAGTATCTCTGTAACGGATCAAACCGGGCTTCAAAGTGCAATTGACGCTGCAGTCACGGTGTATGCGGGTGGGGATGACAGTGTACAGACGATAATTATTGCCAATGATATTGCACTCACCAATATTCTGACTATTAGTGGTGGCTGTAATATTAAGTTTGTGGGTGCCCTCAATCCGGTTACGGTTTTGGCAGGAAGTAACTATCGCCATATAAAAGCGGAAACAAGTACGGCCGGCAGCATTGATGCAGATATTTCCCTGGCGTTTGAAAATGTTGTACTGGACGGCGGGCATGTGTCAGGCAATACAGCCTCAAAGGGTGGTATTGAAGCCCGGCTTCAGAATAATCATACGATGATACTGACAAATGCAGAAATAAAAAACTGTTATAAAAAGGTAAATGATAGTGATGATTGTGGTGGCGGCATATACGTTGGTGGTGGAAACCTCACCATGAAGGGAGGGACAGTCAGCAGCAATATTGTCTGGTCTGATACAGATTATACACCTCAGGGAGGCGGTATATATGTCAAGGCTGGGAACCTCACGATTGATGGAAGTACAATCAGTGGAAATCGTGCTATGCTAAGCGATTATAGCTATGGCAGCGGTTCTGGTGGCGGAGCATATGTTGAGAATGGTAATTTCGTGATAACTAATGGAGCAATTACCGGTAATGCTGTTGACATAACAGCCACCGGCTCATATTCTGAGGGATACGGCTATGGCGGTGGCTTGTATATCGACAGCGGCAATTTTCAGGCAGCCAACAGTGAAATTAGCGGGAATGAGATAACGGTAACTGCTGATAGCGATGGTTATGGTGGTGGCTATGGCGGTGGGGTATATCTTCGTAATGGAGGAGATGTTAAAATAGAAAACAGTGAAATCGTCACCAACACTATTGATGGCATCGGAGGAATATCTGGCGGTGGTATGTATTTGGAGAGCGTTGTTAACTTTTTAATGCAAAATAGTGAAATCAGCAGCAATACATTGAAGGGAAAGGGTTCATTAGAGGGCGGCGGTTTATGTCTTACATATGCAAGTGAATCGGCAGTTATGGAGAATAGCAAAATCAACAATAATACTGCCCAAATAGATGGCACAGATGCTTATAGCAACATAGCGGGCGGAGGCGCCTATATTTCGTTCTACGGAGAAAGCTTTATCATGGAGAATAGTGAGATCAGCGGCAATACTGCCCAAAGCAGTGGACCCTCCGATGTTTTTGGCGGCGGTTTGTGGATTTATGGCAGCTTTACCATGAAGGGAGACAGTAAGATTAATGAAAATACCGCACAGAATTCCGGTGACGACCCTGATACATTTGGCTATGGGGCTGTAAAAGGCGGAGGCGTGTATATTGACGGGGATTTTGTTCTGGAAGGCGGGGAAATAAACAATAACAAGGCGACTGCTAATGGGAATGGTGGAGCTGCAGACGGCGGTGGCGTATATGGACAGATCACTGCTGATTCTTATGTCGACGGGGCTTCCATTATCAATAATACGGCGTTTGGCAGTAAGTTTGGTGCAAATGGCGGCGGTCTTTATATAATCAGTTTCGCCATAATACCTGCCATGCGTTCTGCTTATTTTCCCGATTCTTCTGCTGATTTTATCTTGAAGTCCGGAAGGGTTTCGAATAATATCGCCAAAACAGAGAGTACTTATATTGATGAATATACTTCTGTAGATGCCTGCGGTGGTGGGATTTACCTGGCAGGGGTGAAAATGATTATGGACGGAGGAACCATAGATATCAATAAAGCAGAGGCTGCTTTTGTAGATGCTTATGGCGGTGGGATTTCTATGGGAAATGGGATGGCAGGAGACTATAATGGTACGGCTTCTGGCAGCTTAACCATGAATGACGGCGATATTACCGGTAATATCGCAGAAAGTAATGGAGGGAAATCCTACGGCGGAGGAATCTATGGCAGCGGTGGTTATAAGGAGGTTTATACAGATGATAGTGGCGCTGAGGATTCCAAAAGCTATTTAATAGAAATGAAAGGCGGAAAAATTAACGAAAATACAGCGGATTACGGTGGCGGCCTGTATTCGGATAAATCGTACTTTGGCATAGATGGCGGAAGAATTGTGGATAATGCTGCGAATATAGATGGAGGAGGCATTTATGGGTTGGAATGTAGTTACAATAGCGAGAAAATAGATGGGGGTACATCTGTTAATTCGACCGTTTATGACTATTCCATAAAAATGAGCAGTGGCGAGATTAGCGCTAACACTGCCGAAAATAATGGCGGCGGCATATATTTGGCGGCATCATATTTTGATATGGCCGGAGGAGCAATTTCCAATAATACTGCGGACAATGATGGCGGAGGTATTTATGCAATAGATGGTTATGATAATGAATCCACGGTGGATGAGGGCTATGGTTATGTGACTTCTACTAGTTTGAAGCGCTCGGTAGAAATGAGCGGGGGTGAGCTTAGCGGAAATAATGCAGACTCCAACGGCGGTGGCTTATATTTAAAAGTAAACGAGGGCGATTCGTCAGAATTTAATATGAGTGCCGGTAAAATTGACGGTAATACCGCAGGCAATAATGGCGGAGGGGTCTATGCAGAAGAGAAAGCCACTTTTGAAGTAAAGGACTCTCTTTTACGGGATATAAATAATGTTTCTATCACTAATAATACCGCAAGTAATGAAGGCGGCGGCATCTATACGGAGGCCGTTGTTGATTATGACAATTTAACCCCAAGTGATTACCAGAATATTGCCACAGCATCTGCGACAGTATTCAGCGGAAATACGGCATCAGCATCATATGAACCACCGTCGATTGCATCAAGTTATACCAATATCGGATTTTCTGGCACAAGTATAGCAAGCCATCCTATTAACAATGATGATATAAACTATAGAAGTGATTCTCCACTTGTATTTACTTATACAGTGACTTATAATCCCAATGGTGGCAGTGGAACGGCCCACAGCGTCACCGAAAATGTTGGTACATCTCACACCGTCCTATCGAATACGGATAGTAATTTGGGATTTGACCAAAACGGCTACACATTCCTGGGCTGGAGTACAAACGCAGTGGCGTCGGTGCCAGATTATACGGGAACAGGAAGTGAGACAATTGGCAGTAGCGCGGTTTCTGGAGATACGGTTACGCTGTATGCTGTGTGGCAGGAAAATACCACCCCGGGCAGCGGTACCTACACGGTGACCTATGAGCCTAACGGTGGCTCGGGAAACGCTTATAGCGTCACCGAAAATGTAGGTGCACCTCACACCGTCCTATCGAATACCGATAGTAATTTGGGATTTGACCGAACGGACGGCACATTTCTGGGCTGGAGCACAAATGCAGCGGCGGCAGCACCAGACTATACGGGAACAGGGAGTGAGACAGTTGGCAGCAGTGCTGCGGATGGAGAAAAAATCACATTATATGCGGTGTGGAAGACTGAAACAGACAAAGATGGCCAATTTTTTACTGTAACCTATAATCCCAATGGTGGCATTGGAAATAAACATTCATTATCAGTATCGTCCGGCAGTATTCATACTGTGAAAAGCAATTCAGATAGTGTATTAGGATATACATATAAAGGATACCGTTTTGCCGGTTGGAATACAGCGGCTGATGGAAGCGGAACCTCTTATGCGGCTGGTGCTGAGATTACTATAAAGGAAGACATTACACTTTATGCCAGATGGGTGTCTGAAACAGATAAGGATAAGGAAACTAATAGTAATACTGATTCAAAAGAAAGTAAACCAAAAGGTTCTGTAAAAACAGGTGATACATCATGGCCTT
>Ga0153999_1000805_pt1 | contig 13194 bp, 14 predicted proteins | sample TSNC083MetaG_FD_104675 | JGI IMG/M metagenome (GOLD analysis project Ga0153999, IMG submission 104675) | Attine ant fungus gardens microbial communities from North Carolina, USA - TSNC083 MetaG | ecosystem: Host-associated > Fungi > Mycelium > Unclassified | place: USA: North Carolina, Lumber... | reverse complement strand
TAACCGGCGGATTGCGGCGACCATGAGCAATCAGGAACAGCTGATGATCTCCCGCCAGTACGCAGAGGTGGTCAGGGAAAGACTGGGGGTGAAGTAAATGAATGAAAGAAGAACTGTTTTTGATTATATGACGCATGCTTTAACTACATTTGCGCTATCTATTATTGTGATGATAGTGATCGCGAGATTATTTGGTGAAGATGCGAAAGAAATATCTACCATGTTTCAATTTGGCGGGGAGGGACTCGCAACGGACACGATGCTTCAGTTTTTGGGGTTATCGATCATCATAAGGATCATTCAATATATTTGTTTTGACGGGCCTTTATGCATCCATCTGACCGTGATACCAAGGATGATTTTGATGTTGGCAGCGATCGTAGCTGCGGTTGCGGTAATGGCTAAGGTATTCGGGTGGTTTCCGATAAACCGATGGGAACCCTGGGTTGGGTTTTCCATTAGCTTTGGAATTTCCTTTTTAGTTAGTCTGGCGGTTATGATGCTAAAGACCAATTTGGAAAATAAGAAATTGGAACAGGGGCTTAAAAAATATCAAGAAAAAGGAGGGGATGGCAATAATGAATGCAGTAATAGAAATGAACAAGGTTAAAAAAGAATTTGGTAATAAAACCGTTCTTTCCGATGTTAGTTTTTCCGTGGGTAAAGGACAGATATTTGGGCTGCTGGGTCCTTCTGGTGCGGGCAAGACCACGATTATTAATATTTTAACTGGACAGATCAGACCTACTGACGGTACCGCCAAGCTGCTTGGTTTTGATTCTGCTAAGCTGGCCGATGGCATTTATAATAAGATTGGTATGGTTTTAGATGAAAGTGGTGTTTATGAACGGCTAAGTGCTGCGGATAACATGATCATGTTTGCCGATATTTACGGAATTAGCCGCAGCCGAATAACCGAAATAAGTGAAAAAGTTGGTTTGTCGGATGCCATGAAAAAGCCGGTTGAAACGCTATCAAAGGGAATGAAACAACGTTTGGTTTTAGCCCGGGCGATTTTGCATAGTCCCGAACTACTTTTTCTGGATGAACCCACCAGCGGGCTCGACCCGGCCACGGCTCTGCGTATTCACGAATTAATCCGGGAACAACAGAAGCGGGGGTGTACTATTTTTCTCACCACCCATAACATGGAGGAAGCATCCTCGATGTGTGACACAATTATATTGCTTAACAAGGGCCGGTTGGTGGAACGCGGAGTACCCCAGGAATTATGCCGAAAATACAACAAGGACAATCTCATTTATATCATGACAAAAGACGGTAAAGAACTGAACCTCGATAATAATCATAGATCTGCCAAGAAAATAGCTCACCTATTTTCAGAGAACCAGGTGGAATCCATTCACTCATCTGAACCGAATCTAGAGACGGTTTTTATTACCTTGACAGGGAGGAAACTGGTATGACGGCAGTAAGATCAAAATGTATCAAAGCGGTATTTAACAAACAGATCAAGGATACCCTCAAGAATAAAGCAACATTGATTCAGTTTGTGATGTTTCCGATGCTGGCAGTCATTTTTACGGAAACAATTGCGAAAAATCAAGCGGATATGCCGAATAATTATTTTGCTATCATGTTTGCCACGATTTATGCCGGTTTTGTCCCGATGGTAACGATTTCCTCGATTATTTCCGAGGAAAAGGAGCAGCACACGTTAAAGATGCTGATGATGGCGAATGTAAAGCCGGGTCAATATCTCGTCGGCATTGGCAGCTATGTCATTATCCTTTGTGCGCTTGGCTCTTGTGTCTTTGGCATGATTGGCGGCTATGTGGGACTGGACTTCCTGAAATTCCTGGGGATTATGCTGTCCGGTGTTTTAACATCAACACTTCTTGGGGCAGCGATTGGTCTGTTTTCCAAAAACCAGATGACAGCGACCGCGATGGTACTGCCGCTTGCCATGATTGCGGCATTTTTACCGATGATTGCGATGTTCAATGAAAAGTTTGAAAAAGCTGCAAGAGTTTTATACACTCAGCAAATCAGTTATATGATTAATGACCCTGCTTTAGAAAGTCTGACAGCAGAACGCTTTTTAATCATCGGGATAAATATGGCGATATTTCTAATTGTGTTTGTGATTGCTTATCGTCGCAGGAGTCTGTCGTGATTGTTTTATCCCCATCACTGCATGTCTAAATGTGAAAAGCCCATTATCGGGCTTTTTTGCGTCACAGAAATTGGTCGTGAGAATATGGAGAATAATTGTTTTGAATCATATGGAGAATAATTGTTTTGAATCATTGACAATATATGTACCGATTGCTATAATATTTGGTAGGACAAAGGCGACTTACTTGGGAAAAGCTCTGGTAAGCGCACTTTTTTTGTGAAATAGGGATACTCTGTATTATTGTAAAATAAAGGAGAAATCGAATATGGGAAGCTATACCAAGGAAGATATCTTGAATCTTGTAGCTGAAGAGGATGTGGAATTTATCCGCCTTCAGTTCACAGATATGTTTGGTACATTGAAAAATCTGGCGGTTACCTCATCACAGCTGGAGAAAGCATTAGATAATAAATGCATGTTCAACGGTTCTTCGGTCGAAGGGTTTGTAAAGATTGAAGAGACCGATATGTATCTGCATCCGGATCTGGACACATTTGTTATATTGCCGTGGCGCCCCCAGCATGGGAAGGTTGCCAGACTGTTATGTGATATTGTCAGGCTGGATGGAAGCCCATTTGAGGTAAGCCCCAGGCATATTTTAAAAAAGATGCTTGATCAGGCGAAAGAGATGGGGTTGGAATTTCACGTTGGTTCCAATTGTGAGTTCTTTTTGTTTGATACCGACGAAGACGGTAATCCGACCACCGAAACGAAAGAACGGGCCGGATATCTGGATTTGGGTCCGCTGGACTTCGGGGAAAATGCCCGCCGGGATATGGTGCTGACCCTGGAAGATATGGGATTTGAAATAGAATCTTCTTATCATGCAAAGGCACCGGGCCAGCATAAGATTGAATTTAAATATGCCCGGGCACTCGGTGCGGCTGACAGCATTATCACCCTTAAGCTGGCGCTCCGTACGGTGGCAAAGCGTCATGGCCTTCACGCAACGTTTATGCCGAAGCCGAAAGCAGGGGTAAATGGCTCGGGGATGCATATTAATATGACATGTTCCGGGAACGGGAAAAATATATTTGTCGACCAAAGTGATAAGATCGGTTTGAGCAAGGAAGCGTATTACTTTATCGGTGGTTTGCTGAAACACATCAAAGGAATGTCGGCGATTACCAATCCTCTGGTAAATTCGTATAAACGTCTGGTACCGGGGCATGACGCACCCGTATATATCACGTGGTCGACGAAGAACCGGAATCCGCTCATTCGCATACCGGAAGAGCGGGGTGAGGGAACCAGAATCGAACTCCATTCACCGGATTCGTCCTCCAATCCCTATCTGGTTTTGGCTGTGTGTCTGGCGGCGGGCTTAGATGGCATTCGGAATCAAATTATGCCGCCGGCCGATGTCTATGTAAATCCTCATGAGATGACAAGTGCAGAACGCTCAGAGCGGAATATTGAGCTTTTACCGCAGAATTTATCGGAAGCATTAGTGGAACTGGAACGGGATGATTTGATAAAATCAGTGTTGGGGCAGTCGTTCATAGAACGTTATCTGAGATACAAAAAAGCAGAATGGAAAGACTATAAAAATCAGGTAACCCGGTGGGAGCTGGAAAAATATTTATATCGAATTTAAGCTGTGGACAGTGTGCCCCCTAGTATAGTCGATCATAAATACCTTCCTGCCTCGATGGTCTGAATTCCGCGATAGCAGCAGCACCAAAGCCTCGGCGTAGCCCACTACGCTTGCGTTTCGGCACTACTACTCTCACGAAATCATCCTCATCGAAACAGAAAGATATTTAATGTCGACTATACTAGGGTATGGAGTCATATAACTGGAGGTAAGGCGGGGATGGAAGATTGAGTATTGTAATCATATTTTCTAAAATTGAAAATGGAAAACACATCAAAGACCTTCTTACCCATAACGGATTTGAAGTTGCAGCCGTTCATACAACGGCAGCAGCGGCTCTTCAGGATATCTATAATCTGGAGTCGGGATTGGTAATCAGCAGCGTACGGCTTTCCGATATGTTCTACCGGGAACTGCGGGATTGTCTACCAGCGTCATTTGATATGCTGCTGATCGGTTCTGCGGGAGCAATAGAGGAGCGTGAGGGTGATGGGATCGTAGCGTTATCCATGCCGCTTAAGGCCTATGAGCTGCTGCGAACGGTTCAGATGATGCTTCATCAAAATGATCAGCGAACCCGGAAGAAAGCCCGGAAGCCAAAGCCCAGAAGCGCGAAAGAGCAAAAGATCATTGATGAAGCCAAGAACCTTTTAATGGAGCGGAATCATATGACTGAAGAAGAGGCGCATCGCTATATTCAGAAGAGCAGTATGGACAGCGGGACGAATATGGTTGAAGCGTCCCAGATGATTATTGCATTAGTAGAGTTTTCTTAAATTGAAAAAGCATATAACTAGGAGGTTAGCGATATGTCACGTAGAGGAGAAAATATTTTTTTAAGAAAAGACGGACGATGGGAGGGACGCTATAAAAAGGGACGAAAAGAGAATGGAAAACTCTTATATGGATATATATACGGCAGAACATATGAAGAGTGTAAGGAAAAAATGGTTCCATTTAAGTATAAATACAAAGAAATAATGGAGGAAGATGATGCAAAGGAATTCATGGGCACGATGCGTGAATGGTGTATGTACTATACGGAGCAATTGATAAAAACGGACATCAGACCTAATACATATGCGCATTATAATTCGATGGTGCAGCAACACATCCTGCCTTATTTTGGTGACCGGATCATTACCTCGATAACTACAAATGAGATTAAAGAGTTTATCGAATTCTTAAAAGGAAAACCATTGAGCATAGGCTCTATTAAAACTACGTTTAACATAATGAACAGGATGTTTCAGTCAGCCCATAGAAAAGGACTCATTTTGGCGAATCCTTGTGATGCAATAGCACTATAGGGCAGATTAATAATATGATTTTTTGACGTAGCAGCAGTTCCTTTAAAGGATTGCTGTTACTAATTTTTGTGCAACTTTTCTGACAGGAATTGCTTGCAATTTTTCTTTTTATGCTTTAAGATTAAAATCATTCTATAGCATATCAGTTAATTTATTCCACCAAACAAAAATGAACAGGAGTGATCAACATGGCAAACGAAACAGGGTATGCCGTAATTAAATTTGTCACCGGAAACGGACACTGTCACCGGGGTAGCGATTATGTGAAAGGCCGTTTGCTGGCAGAGTTCTTCCGGGAGCGTCCGCAAATCGGGAAAGTCCAGCTTTTCCAATGGATTAAGCAGATAAACAAACTGCTGGAACAGTATCACAATGGTACTTCCGACAATTATTACCGCTATGTAAACCCTTATATGATCGTAATCGATGAAGAGGGCAAGCTGTCCTTGCTTGACCACAATGCCGATTCCAATCAAAATCTTATACAGCAGAGTCAGAGCGAATCCATTCGCCGAAGATTTCTTCCGCCGGAAGAACCGGGTTACCGGAAAGGAAGCCTCCAGCTGGACATCTACGGACTGGGTCGAACCATCCAGTTTATCCTTGCTCATGCAGCAGCTAATCCTAAGTTAACAAAGTATGAAGAACATAAATTTCAGAAAATAATTCAAAGATGTCTTAATTACAATTCCAAAAAACCATATTCCAATGCCTCGCAAATTCTTAAACATTACCCAACCCTACTCGTAAAACAAACGCCGCTGCTCCGGCTTGGCCTGTCAATCCTGGCAGCCTTAATCGGAATCTTTATCCTATGTTCAAATACAGTTCAATCCTCTCCTGAAGTCCAATCAGAACAAACGGATGCAGCCGAAGATCAGGGAGCTGAAAAGCAAGGAGCCTTAGAACAAGGAACCACAGAACAAGAAGCCGTAGAACAAACGGAGGATGAACTCTTTTTAGAGCTGGGATATATTTATCTTTCGGATTTGAATAAGCCGAAAGAGGGTCAGGTCTATTTTTCACAGATCAGTAATGAAAATCAAGTTGCCGGCTGTTATGAGCGGATTGCCGGATATCTTCAGAATCAAGCAACCTTGAACAGCGAAACAGAATTGGAAGCTGAACTGGTAAATATCGAAAGTTTATTAATCGACAATGCAACGCTTAAGGATCTCCGTATTTGGCTGCGGGCGTATATGCGCCTTGATACGCCAACAGCACATACCGCGATTATCCGAATTGGCGAGATGGCATTAGGACAACAGCCGGAAAAGGAAGCTGAAATAGAAATCAGAGAACTGCTCGGCGAAGCCTATAAGGAAGCGGGAGAAAAAGAAAAATCAGTGGAAGAATATCAGCAGCTAAAGCAAATGATGGCGCTGGAAAAGCAGGAACAGATTTATGAGGCGATAATCGGTATATACGAGGAACTGGGGAATACTGAAGCAGCAATAAACGAATGTGTCGAAGGAGCGGAAAAACTGGTGTATTCGTATATCCTGAAATTCCGCCATATCAGATTGCTTTGCCGGCAGGAAACAGCAGATCAGCAAGCTTGCGTGGATTTGATCCGCAAATACATAACGGCACAGCCGGAACTACAAGAACAAGAAGAATTTATTCAATTACAGAATGAATGCGGAATTAAAGTGGAAGGAGATAATATATGGCTGGAAAGAGAATGATGATTGTATTGCTGCTTGGTATTATGGCGTTGGTTTATGTAACGGGTTTATATGCTAAAGAAGCTGTTGCTAATGAGGCTGTCACGGAGGAAGGTGACGAAGCTGTAGCGGAAGAAGATGGTACAGAGGAAGAGATAACCGACGATCAGGGGGATATGGAAGAGGAGTCGGAAGACGAGGTAGAAGAAGAACTGGAAAAGGAGCCGGAAGAAGAGCCGGATGAGGAATCGGAAGATCATGAGGAGTCGCCGCTGCCGGAAAAAGTGTGGGAGGCATTTAAAATTCAAATTGCCGAACCGGATGGAGCTGACGGCTATTATATAACCAAGCCGAATATTGTAATACATCATATGGATGAGCAGGGAAGCACCAATTACATTCTAATTAATGAAAACAGCGAAATAATCAAAGGCAGCATTGCCGGAAAGGGCAAGCAGACCAGAATTCCTGCCAACAAATTGAAACAGGGCGTTCATCGGCTCTTGGTATATATGAATAATGATAATGGAGAGCGGTTGGAAGATGGAACGGGGAAATATCGGGTAGAGAAAGAAATTCGCATCGATACCATTGCGCCGGAGGTTGAAGTGACTGCCCCATCCGGTTTTGAAAGCTGGTACCAAGATACCGCGATCCTCACGATAAAGGCAAATGATACCTTTAGTGGCACAGATGTAATACGATATTATATATACGGGCTGCAGGTAAAAACAGAGACCTTGCAAGGCAAAAATGGTTCGTCACAATTTTCGGTGATACCACCTTCGGATAAGGGGCAGAAAATACCCGTAAAAATTGAGGTGTTGGATCAAGCTGGAAACCTTACGGTCATTAATAAAGGGGTATATATAGATAAACAGGATCCGCAGATAACGGTAACCGGTGCTTTGCACCATGAAATCACCAGCAGTGACATCGAGCTGAAAGTTCAGACCTCGGATGAGAATGGAATTGCTTCATGGCGCATGACCGGGGAAAGAGAAACGACAGACGGTTCGATTCGGCCGTTGGAACAGACGGGTGAAAAGACCGTGCACTTATCTGAGGAGGGTATTTATAGAATGGAATTTCAGGCCGTTGATCTGGCGGGAAGGAACTCAACAACTAATTTACAGGTGATCATTGATAAAACAGATCCGTTAATCCGATTGATTGATGAACTGGAAGGTGCATACGTAAGAGAATTTCGCTTGAATATTTCTAAAGAGGAGATGATCGAAGAGTTCACCAGCTATGAATTGGTGATGAGTCTGAACGGCCGTTTATATAACGCTCAGGAAACCATTTATGAGGAGGGGCAGCAGCTGCTGAAAGTACGGGTGAAAGATGCTGCCGGAAATGAAGCGAAAACAGAGGCCAGATTTACGATTGACAGAACTAAACCGGAAATTATCTTCACGGGAATTACAGATGGGCAGGAATGTGAAGGTGAGGCCGAAGTCGAAATTGAAGTGGAAAATAAGGAAGATACGCTTGAAAATGTTCGGGTTAATGGCAGGAAAATGACTGTGGAAGACGGTGCGTTTCAAGGCGTATTTAAGGATGCGGGCGAATATAAAGTAACCGCGGTGGCGGTAGATAAGGCGGGAAATACAACGAAGGAGTCGATTGCTTTTTCCGTAATAAGTGATGAAAAGGTATTGAGTACGGCATCAGGAATGTTTAGTCAGATTCGCGGGAAAAAGACGTTAGAGAATGAAGAAGGCGAAGTGAAGATGAATCAATTTAAGATTATAATGATTTTGATTTCGGTGCTGATCGTTGGAATTATTTTGGGAGGAATAGTTTTTTATAAACAGCGAAAGGTACCCCGTTAAGGGGAAGGCCTATTCGCCTTCCCCCTCCTCTACGATCCTTTCCAGAACATGAATTAAATCGTGAATATTTTCTAATCGTACATCACGCTCAAGGATCGTGTTTTTCAAATCGATTGATAATGATTCGAATTTATCCTGGATAATCGGGGCTACATAAGATGCCATATTATCACCTCGATATAGGGTGCCCATTATAAGAAAAATTATTAAAAATATATATTGCTTTTTTCTATAATTGCACAATGCATAAGTGCTTAAAATACAAGTAGAAAAATTAACTATAAAACAAAAATATAAAAGTTGTATTCATATTGTCTATAAGTGTGAAAATCAAGTATTGACAGTGTTTATTATGTTTGTATAATTAAACTAATTGCGTTTATTAAGCTTACATATTTATACTGTAAAGTTTTAAACAGATACTTAAGATAAGGAGATAGTCTTATAGGCTCAAAACATATGCGGTTTGATATAGGATATTTTTGGCAGGTATTACCCAAGATTATAGCTAAGTTAGATGTTACGTTGAAATTGACCCTGATAGGGACTGTATTTGCTCTGTGTATCGGGGTGATAATTGCTATTATTGCATATTATCGTGTTAAAATACTATACCCAATTACCAGAGCATATGTTTTCTTAGTGCGAGGAACACCGATTGTTGCACAATTATATTTTTTCTATTTCGGTCTTGCTTTGTACAGTAAAATAATTATGGATATGGAGCCTTTTACAGCAGTAGCAACGGTTATGAGTCTAAACATCGGTGCTTTTATGTCGGAAAGTATCAGAGGGGCATTACTATCGGTCGATGGAGGACAAAAAGAAGCAGCTTTGTCGCTGGGAATGACAAATCTTCAATTAGTGAGAAGGATTATTGTTCCACAAGCATTCAGAGTCGCATTACCGCCATTGTTTAATGATATGATCAACCTGATTAAAATGTCATCTTTAGCTTTTATGCTTGGAGTAGCCGATATTATGGGAGCCGCCAAAATCGAAGGGGCGAGTACCTTTCGATATTTTGAGATTTATGCAGCAGTTATGGTAGTGTATTTGCTGATCATCAGCATTTTTAGCTTACTGCATAAATATCTGGAAAAGAAATGCGCAAACGCTTATTAGAAAAAAGATTGGGAGGGAACGGAAACATGAAGAGAAAAAGCATACTTGGATTAATTATTTCATTTGTTTTATTGATTTCATTGGCTGCTTGTGGAAATGATAGCAAAAAAGAGGACACGCAGTCAACAGAAAATGAAGAGACGACGAAAACGGTTACAATTGTTACATCTGGAACGGGGCTGCCATATAGCTTATTAGATGATGAAATGAATTGGACAGGTATTGATGCCGACATTTGGACGGAAATAGAAGAGCGGACCGGATGGGAAATAGAGTTAAAGCAGTTAGCGTTTGATTCGGTATTTGGTGAACTGGATACGGGGCGTGCGGATTTGACAGCTAATTGCTGGGCGATTAAAGAAGAGCGAACAGAGAAATATTATGTGTCGATTCCATATTATGGAGATGCCCAGTGTATTGCTGTAAACGGAGAAAATACGGATATAAATACATTTGCAGATTTAGCAGGGAAAAAGGTTGGTGTTACGACAGGGCAGGCGAGCGAAACGATTCTTCAGGATATGGCAGAGGAGTATGGGTTTGAGCTGGTTACATATGAACAATCAGATCCCGGGCTGCAGGAAGTATCTTTGGGACGGATTGATGCTATGGGATGCGCAGTGACAACAGTAAACAATTATTGTGACAATACCGGCAATGAAATGAGAATATTGGATGAAAAATTAATGGCGAATAATGTCGGCTATTTCTTCCCGAAAACAGATGAAGGTAAGGAACTCTGTGAAGAGGTGGATGCGGTGCTGCAAGAGATGCTGGATGATAATACGCTGGCAGAAATTACAGAGAAATGGTTGTATGAAGATATGACACAGTACATAGTAAATGAGTAAAGGATAAAACATGCAGCAGACCATGGTGAAAATCGAACATCTATATAAAGAGTTTGATAAAAGTACAAAGGTACTAACGGATATCAATTTAGAAATTAATAAAAATGATGTAGTAGCAATTATTGGTCCCTCCGGAACTGGAAAGTCCACTTTGCTGCGGTGCCTTAATTATTTAACGGTACCGACTAAGGGGGTTATCAAAATCGGTGACGTTCAAGTAGATGCAGAGCATCATTCCAAAGCCCAGGTTTTAAATCTGCGTACCCACTCATCAATGGTATTTCAGAATTACAATTTATTTAAAAATAAGACGGCACTTGGTAATGTTATGGAAGCGCTGACTATCGTTCAGAAAAAAAGTAAAGCGGAAGCAGAGAAAATCTCACTTAAACTACTAAAAAAGGTGGGGATGGAAGAACGAAAAGATTTTTTCCCGTCGAAGCTTTCCGGAGGGCAGCAGCAGCGTGTCGGCATTGCTAGAGCGTTAGCTGTGAATCCCAACGTTTTGCTGTTTGATGAGCCAACATCAGCTTTAGATCCTGAATTGGTAGGAGAGGTATTGAGTACGATAAAGTCTTTGGCCAAAGAAGGCATCACGATGATATTAGTCACCCACGAAATAAATTTTGCACGGGAAGTAGCTAACAGAGTGATTTTTATGGACGGTGGCAGGATTGCTGCTGACGGATCACCAGAAGAGATTATTAATCATCCGGAAAATCCAAGACTACAACAGTTTTTAAATTTTGTAAAGAATTAACTATAATGTGAGATTCCTTAAAGAATCTCACAATTTTTGTGTAAAGGAAGACGGAATACTATGAAGAAAAAAATATGTACGATAGCTGGAGAAATAGAAGCCAAATTGATAGCAATAAGACGGGAGCTTCATCAATATCCTGAGGTTGCTTTGAAGGAAGAGCGGACATCACAAATAATAGCGTCATACTTAAAGCAAATTGACAACCTTGAAATAATGGAACATGCTGCAGAAGGCACCGGAATTATCTCGGTACTAAAGGGTAAAAAGCAGAACGGGAAATGTGTCTTGCTCCGCGCGGATATAGATGCCCTTCCTGTTACTGAAAAAGTGGAAACGGAATATAAATCAAAAAATATCGGGTATATGCATGCCTGCGGACATGATGCGCATACAACCTGGATAATTGACGCGGCGATGATACTGAGTAAGCTGCAGGATGAGATTTCAGGTACGGTAAAATTTGTGTTCCAACCGGGTGAAGAAAAGGGGCTGGGGGCGAAAGCGTTAATAGAAAAAGATGGCATCCTGGAAAATCCCAAGGTGGATGCGGCATTCGCGGCTCACGCCTGGCCCTCAATAAAATCCGGGAAAATAGCAATCGCTTCGAAGTATGCATTTGGCTGCGTCGGGGCATTTTCAATAGTGTTGAAGGGAAGCGGCGGACATGGTTCGTGGCCGCATAGGTGTCAAAATTCAATCACTGCTGCTTGTCAGATATGCTCGGAGCTGCAAAACATTAACGCAAATAAAATCGATCCTGTTGAACCAAGAGTAATTTCGGTCGGAGCTATTCATGCCGGTGAAAAAGGAGTGGGAAATATCATTCCTGATAAGTGCACCATAAGCGGAACCATGCGTGCAACCAGCAAGAAGGTGATCAATCAAATGGGAGATGAAATCTATCGGGTGGCGGAAAGCATTTCAAAGCTTCATGGATTAGAACATAATATAAAAGTACATTTTGGTATAAATGCTGTAGAGAATAATAAAGAATTGGTAAAACTATCTTATGATACAATTATAGAGTTGATGGGAAAAAACAGCTGCGAAGTTTTGGAAAAAAGTAATCTTGGTGGAGAAAATTTCGCTGAGTTCAGCAGTCGCGTGCCGGGATGTTATATATTTGTTGGAACAGCGACTGATAGAACAGAAGGCAAGTTTGAACTGCACAGCCCATATTTTGAGTTAGATGAAAAGGTGCTGGCCTCTACAGCGGCAATAATGTCATTCATGACAATGAACTATTTGGATGGGGGAATACTACCCCGTTAAGGGAAAGGCCTGAATTCGACGAGCTTTTGACTTAAAGAGGTAAATATTGGAAACTGTATTGAGTTTTCACTATGATATAATTACTAAGGAAAGTATCATATTCAGAGCAGAAAAAAAAGAACAGTCTGAGAAGTCTATATGGAAATTATATGAATCTCACAGGAGGTGCCCTTGGGAAAAAACTAAATATGTAATTGTTAAGTTTTAAAATCTGTGATAAACTAATCATAGTAGCAGTGGTTTGTGATATGTGGATTGTTTAGCTTGGTAACTTGACAATACTACTTAAAAGCATAAACTGCTAATTTTTTATGAAAAAAGTGGTGGAAAGTGTATCTGGGGCTAGCCGTCGCGCTAGCGACTTGGTACAATATCATGAGAAAGGGATAGGAGAATAGGAGGACCCAATAAGAAAAAAAATAAAAGGCTGATAGCCGTACTGATGTCAAGCATCATGTTATTGGGAATGTTGCCAGTTTTACCTGGCGGGAGCTGAACGAAAGGAAAATAATTGTGTATAAGAAAAAAAGTTTAAATTTACTCCAAAATAAATACCTGCCCTTTATCTTTTTGGCGGGATTAATGTTAATTCTTCATATATTTGTTCAATACGAAATTGACGACCTTTATT
>Ga0153999_1000803_pt1 | contig 13204 bp, 10 predicted proteins | sample TSNC083MetaG_FD_104675 | JGI IMG/M metagenome (GOLD analysis project Ga0153999, IMG submission 104675) | Attine ant fungus gardens microbial communities from North Carolina, USA - TSNC083 MetaG | ecosystem: Host-associated > Fungi > Mycelium > Unclassified | place: USA: North Carolina, Lumber... | reverse complement strand
ATTTCTTTTAGTTAGTTAGTTTAGTTAGTTATATTAGGATGCATGAGGTCCTAGCTAGGGTTAGGGTTAGTAATATGTATAAGTAGTTCAGTAAATCTAACAAGAACTCCATTGAGTTCTTCTTGTTAACTTGGATAAGAAGTAAATCTATTGAAGTTGGACTTATGCTTCTTGTTGGAATAAACTGGAACTCCCATGCACTCAGAACAAAGAACTGACAAGGTTTAGCTCTCAACTTGGTGGGACATAGAATAGAAGTGGAAAGTTAAGCATTTGGACAGTGGAAGGCCTTGTAGTCAAAGGGAGCAATATGCATATATTCAATGCATTGTAACCTCTGACCTCAGTTGTGTACTATTGTGGGTAATGTCTGAGCCACTACATTTATTAAAATCTAAGTTGTTACAGCTAAGGTCTTACTCCAGTGGTCTAACAAGGCATTTAAAACATTTGTCACTTATTAATACTCCCTGACATCTTAGGAGCCTATCAAAAGGTAGTGTCATGATTTTATGACAAGACTGTTATATCACTTGTTTCTACTCCAGAATTCTCCTCTTTCTATTTTTTATTTCCTGTTAGTCAGCCCAAAAACTCCATTAAATACCTTATCTATTTATTCACTTCAATTTAGTTTTGAAAAGGCTGGTACAGTGGGGGCTCAGCAAACTGTAGCCAAGCAGTCTTCAATTGCCTACATTCTCATATTCTATTTGTTGAAGAATAAGAACTTATTGTAAGGAGTGACCTAGACAGGAATTGAACCTGTGACCTTAAGTAACTATCCCATATGCTCTACCACTGAGCTACCAGACCATACGACTGCAGATCCTTCCTAGCTCTTGAGTAAGCCCCAAGTCAGCCATAAGTTAGTGGTCTTGTAAGGTTCCAAAGCACCTTGTTACTTTATCACTGTTTTTGCTTTTGTTCTTTCCTTTCTCTTTATTCTCTGTTATCCATTGTATGGATTAGTATAATGTAATTTGGGATGTCCAGCCTGTTGGTAGACTACCATAGACTGTTACACCATGTAATAGATTTGTGATTTAAAAAAACTGGTGTAAGTGTTCAGTCACGTGCTTGATGACAGTATATCAATGGATGGACAACGGTCATTACAACACAAACGCCTCACTCGCCTTTATCTCGGACATTGGGATAGACCGAATTCCCTATCTCGCCCTCTGAGATATGCTGAAGGCCCTTATATATGCTTATGTTCTTGGCGGAATCACATTTATCCCCTTTGTTGTCATCGTTGCTCTTTTCATCGCTGTCTACACTTCTGCACCCGTTAGAGTCGATGAACCAAACGGAACACCCAGAAAGCCTAAAGTTGAATCAACTCCAGAAGATGTTGCTGACTCAGTAGAGCCGATTACCCTCGAGACAAATGAATTACCCCGCACGAAAAAGGGATGGCTAACTATGCGCCACCAATTCGAGGAAATTGTTGGAGATGGTGGATATGTAAATCTCGTTCGCTCTTTTCTGGACTCGCGATCAAAGGACCCGAAGAAATCGCGTCCAAAGGATATGTGGTATGTCGTCTTGAAGGGCAAGATATTGTACCTCTACGAAGATGAAGAAATGATGGAATGTGAGGCCGTGGTAGAGCTTGGAAGTCATGATGTCGTAGTATATCCAGAAGGTCAAATGGACGGAGAGATGTTCACCAAGCGGAACGCCATCTGTTTGAAACCTAAAAGTACATCCTCAAAGACGGCCCTGACTATCACGGGGGAGATGAAGCTGAGAGCAGAGTGTGTCGATACTGTATTGGATGATAGTGGTATTAGCGGGAAGCAGAAAGAGAAGGTGAAGGAGAAGCTGACAGAGGCTGAACAACATACCACAACGGCCATGGAGGAGGAACCGAATCCTCCTGCACCTTGGTTCATCTTTGTCAGGTCGAATGTCGAGATGGAGGATTGGTATCTTGCTTTCATCCACGCATCTGATTATCCAACTCAGACACCCACCCTCTCACCGTTGCAAGCCATATTCCGGCCGGCCGATATGAATCACCTTGTTTCAACTTTGGATGAACAACCAGATGTCATTCCCATGCGTTGGTTTAATGCTTTGATTGGCCGCATTTTCTTTAGCTATTATCGAACACAGGCTCTAGAAACCTACATCATCGGCCGTCTCATGAAGAAGCTTTCCAAAGTCAAAAGACCATCCTTCCTGACACATATTATCGTCACTGAAGTTTCAGTCGGTGATAAGCCACCTATGTTGAGCAAGCCAATGTTGAAAGAACTCACTAAAGAGGGCGATGCATCGTTGGAAATACACTTGCAATACAAGGGTGAAATCCGAATAACTATTGAGGCAACTGCTATCATTCATCTCGGACAATTCAAATCATATACTGTCAAACTCGTCCTTGCGGCTGTTCTCAAAGAGCTAGAAGGGAACTTGTTGATTAAGGTGAAGCGACCACCCAGTAGCCGAATTTGGTACGCTTTCACTCAGACGCCGCGGATGGTCCTCGAGGTGGAGCCAATTGTGAGCGACCGTCAAATTAAATGGGGTATGATTTTGGGTACTATTGAGTCAAAGCTCAAGGAAATTGTAGGTAGTCGATACTTTGTTTAACCCATCTGCTTATGATATGTCATGATAGATACAGGAGTCTGTGGTCATGCCAAACATGGATGACATCGCATTCTTCGATAGTCATCCTTACGAACACCGTGGAGGTATTTGGTCGGATGCCTCCAGGAATGAGACAATGAAAGCCAGCTCGCATGCTGGTGCACATCAAGACACACAATCAACTATGATATCCCCTGAATCCTCATCCAAGATTTCCACAATATCTCCAGATCGATCTTTAGGCATCCCGGAAGTGGAGAATAGTGATCCTCGTTCAGCTTCTGTATTATCGATTGTTCATGAAAGGGTTATCCAGGCGACAGAGCAAGATTGCTGTAAGTAACTCATTGTCTCCTGCTTGAACTTTCGCTTGATCCCTCATGCAAGCGAACTTGGGGGACAAGTCCCAATCTATATTTCCGATCTCTGAGGAAGAGCAGAGTTGTTCTCCAAGCATTCACTCTGTAGTATATGCCTCCGCCAACACCGCTCCAGAAATTTATGAGCCTATTCAAGACATACCAGACGATTTTGGGCTTGAGCATTCTTCATCACGCTCCCGCACGTCTTCTTTACGTTCAGTCAAGAGTCACAGGAGCGGCATATCTATAGACACAACGGCTGAACCTGGGATCACGCTGCGTAGATCGTCAGAAGTTCCCTGTGAGCCTTCTGCGAGTCCATCTGCAGCGTCTTTCCTTTCCACACTCAAGTCCAAGGCCGGAGATAAACAAGCCTTAGGTAACACTGCTCGAGAGACTATGCGCAAGTGGGGTGTTAATTGGACTAATCTGAAGAAAGAGCTTGGTTCGGAAGAAAGCGGGGATATTGCGTCAAAACTGCGAAACAAAATGGATGGAAACAAGAACAGGCGAGCCAGCTATGCAAGTGTCCGAGCTGCAGTAGCAGAACGTCGAGATCGTGAACGTAGTACCGCAACGGGAGAAGAAGGGGACCTGGGACGTGCTCCCTCGTTGGAGAACGGCGCGAAGGATAGCTGCGAAGATGAAACTCATTCAAACCCGCTTGACAATCAACAAACAGGAAAGCACTGTCTCGCTTCTTCCGCTGTCACGTCCAATAAAGCATCGCCATCTGTGTCGCGAATCAACACAGACACGGATGCCACAGATATCTTGGAAGATGGGGCTCGTCCGATTCCCATCCGAGCACAACCACAGGCAAAGGTGATGATGATACCTGGAATCCATGCTAGTCACCGAGGCGAGGTGATGTCCATGGGCTCTGTCCCTCCACAGCCTAATGTTTTGTCAGAGACTGTGAAATTGAAGAATCCGACTATACAGAGTGTGTATCGGTTGTGGAGTCGTCCTGTTGGCATGGACCAGAACCTTCATGCGTCTGGGAAAGCGACTGGATCAGAGACGGACATTTCCACGTCACCTTCGCCTTCACAGACACACAAGCTCATACAACGGAGTCCACCTCCATTACCACCGCGTAAATTTCCTGGGACATCATCTCTGCTGAACGAAGCAGCGATATTAGAGTCTACTGGAACTTCCAAGGCAGAAGGAGATGAAAAACTGGAATCGGTCTCGTATGATAGAATAGTGCATGGTGCCACACTAACGACATCGAGCATAGATGTACCTCCTCCTCTCCCACCTCGTCACCTCTCGTCGACTGCTTGATGATTGCTATTCCGTGTATATTGTTTTTACGCATATGTATTCTATTAGCATGCACACTCTAAACCCTTGAGTTCCCACGCATCGTCCCTGTCCTGCAGGCAGATTTCTGCGCGACATGCTTCTGGTGGACCATATGCCACTGCCACTGCCTTCCCTCCCCTCTAAATCCCATAAGACCTTGTTCTCCATCTCCCGAAAGCCTTGCCAACCGAAGTCCAATGATAAGCACCAAATATCGCGTAAGTTCACCCAAATTTCGGGCGAAGCCCTGGATGATAGTGGCGTACCTTCCCATGTCCTGCACAGCCCTTGGCCGAGATTGTGTGTGAATCGACAACCAAGCGTGCTTCTCACGCGGACCAAGTCGCCCGATGATCGATCTACAGCGTATTCGAGGGCTAGACTCCTTGATCGGGAACTGGATGCCCAGGATGACGAACTCCAAGCATCTCTTCTGTCAGATGAAGATGCCGAAGCATTGTCTCCCATCACCTTCGCGCCAAATCCGGTCTCCAGCGGGAGCCGATGGTCCATCTACAATACCCAAGAATGGTACTCTCCCAGGTCCCAGATTCCACCTGATTTTGAAGTAGCTTCCTTTCCTCAGACACCCATGCCCGCCATTTCTCCCTCCCACAAAGAATGGCTGCGCCGTAGACGTAGCAGTTCCGCGGGAGATCTGCCGGCTTGGTCCGATGATTTGGATAGGATGAAAGAGGATCTCAATAATGCGGAGAAAGCCATCAACGTCCGCAGAGCACAGAAGATGGAAAAGGCATGTCTACGCCCGCATTCCTGCGACTGTACTGCCTTTTTCATTAATGCACTTTCCAGTTGTTCGGCATCCCCCCACCGCAGACCTTGTATCATACTCGTCACTCGCCTTCACCTTCGGTCCTGCCCAGGACTCATCTCAAGAGGTCCAAGCCATCAAAATCATCACTCAGACCTCCTGGTGAACCCCAATCAATTGACAACAAGGGATCCAAGAAGGCTGATCGGCCCGATACTGCGGAGTCCAGCGCAAAGCTTCTCCCGAACGATGCAGACTGTAACAGCTATGATCCTGTTCTCCGGAACTCACTTGTGTATAATCACTATCAACATTCCCTCAAATCTCTCGGGGATATCCTCGACCGCGTAGGTCCTCTACTTGGATTATAACACCTCTACGATCTGATCTACGATTTCATATAATCACAGGATGATAGAGAATCCCTCGCGGAGTTGCACCAATACCTCAGTGATCTCGATGGAACTACTCCAACTAGCCCTTTACTATCGCCTGTCTGCAAAACATTTATGATGGGAGACCGGCGACTTTCAAATGCTTCTTCTATTAAATCAGAACGCAGGCGCTCTCTCCCCACCCGCACTTCCATGCTCTCTATCAGCTCTGAAAATAGCATCGCTACTCCCAAACCCGACTTATCTGACTTTCAAGTACGCCGTCGTCGTGCTGCGAAATTAACTCATTTCTTTGGTGTTGATTACCGGGAGCTCTTTAATGACGTTCTTGAGAGCCTTGAAGCCGGCTTAGCACATGAACATAAACGCGGCACTCTACGGGCAGAGGAGTTGGAGGTGTGTCTCAAAAATTCAAATGAACTTGTCTTTTGAACATTTGATCACTCAGGATCTACTTGAACGACTTCGTAAGATTAAGACGAGTCGCAGAGGGTTTTTCTAGGCTTTTCTTTGCGTGCATTCTATGATATCACCCAGTAATTGATGGGGTCTTGCATTGCTGCTATATATCGGGTCTCATATTCAAGCGGATGGTACTGGTACTACATTTTATAACACGACTAGCTCGCCACTACATGAACTACACCAAAATACATGAGAGTCATCCAAAAATTGATGTGTCTGGTGGTGGGATAAGTCGTTTTGCAAAAGAGACTCAGGCCCTGAGTCGACCGGAGACAGAGCTCTTGATTGAGGCCCGGTCACTACTACCTCACTTTCAATGCGAGCTTTGAGCATACTCAAGCTCACTTTACGTTTGTGCCGTGCCTCAGGTGTCAAACTCTGATCAAATATAGAACGTGAGAAAGGTCGTTGAGATGAGTTGAAAGACGATCTCCCGAATTCAGAATGCGACTGGACTCGGCTCAGTGGCCGGGAGGGGTAGTGATTGGGCGAAAATGACCGTTGACCCAATCTTGAACCCGGTTCTTTGATAGCAAGCCGAGTTTCAAGAGTGTGAACCTGTTTTTGCAGGGCGTGGGCTCGTGCTTCGGCATCAAACACTGAGTTCTCAAGTGCCCGGATTTGAGAATGGGAAGCTGACAGATCTAGAGCATGCTGTTGTCTTAACGAGCTTAGCATCTCCTCGTCAGACAATGGTGGAGAGCTGTTGAAGGACGATAATTGTTTGTTACATAGTTGTTCCACCTCAGCTGTTTTAATCGCTGGGTTGGACCCAGCGCGTAATGAGTCAACCTCTTTCTGAATTTGGTCTAGCATACCTTTCTCTCCATCCTAGGTATCTTTTGAGTCATTGGCGTTCATGGGTGATCAGGTCACCTTACCTGGATCACTCTTCTCTCGTTCAGCTCGTATCGGAGTTTGGTAATTTCGGCTGCCTGGGAGCGCAAACTATTTGACAATTGTCCAACCTCCCTGAGCCGGGCTTGAGCATCCTGACGTAGCAACTGACGTTCCGCCTCCAGAGCAAGGGTGTTATTCAAAACATCATCAAGCTCCTTCTGAACGTCTGACAGCCTTTGCTCCATTTCAGAGGATGACACTGACGCCTGCGTCCATCTCTGTTCTGCCTTTGAGAGCTTGTCTTTCCACTCCTTCCGTATCCCCTCTGTCTCCTGTTTGGCCTCCTCTAAGCTGGTTTCCAACTTTGCTATGATACTGTCTTGATCACGGAGTGCATGATCTTGGTGCGCCAGATTATCGGAAAGGTGGATTTTGTCTTCGGTAAGTTCCATAACTTTTGTCCGGAGCTCATCAAGTGAACTCATAAGGTTAGTACCCTCATTCTGCAACTGCTGCTGTGTCCTCTGTGATGCATCAGTGCGTTTTTGTGCAGTTCTAAGATCATTCTGGAGAGCCTGGATTTGTGTCTTCTGGTTACCGATTTCCGCTCTAGCAGAAGCAAGTTGAGCATGAAGCACCGTGATCATTGCATCCTTGTCCTGGCCAGATTTTTCAAGGGAGGCTTTAAGATCTATCAGATTGTTGTGTTCCTCTGTGATTCGTGTAAGTTCTTGAAAAGTCGATTCTTGCGTTTTCCGTAAATCAGAGATTTGCAATTCTAGCTTGACGTTCGAATCTGCGAACTCTGAAAGCTGAGCATCAAGTGTCTCTTTCTTAGCCTCAACGAGGGAATGAGTCTATGGGTGGCATAAAGGACTGCGCGTGAATGAAATTTTTGAACACATACATGCTTTAGCCTTGACAACTGAAACTCAAGTTCATCAGCACGTTCTTGAGTATTCTTCAATGAAACTTCTACAAGTTCCAGTCGATCATCGTTTTGAATTTGCTCTTCCAGTTCCTTCAGGTTCCGCTGAGATCGTTCTGCATCCTTACGCGCTTCAACAGCCGAGGCAGTCACCAACTGTAGCTGACGCTCCTTTGAATAACGTTAAGAAATGCGAAGATGAATGCAAAGCATAGTGTATACTTGTTCCCTCAATCTCTCATCCATCTCTTTCTCTTTTCGCTGCAATGAATCGAATTGTGAGGTGATTAAAGCAACGCGGTTATGGAGCTTCTCCCGCTGAGATTCAAGGTCGGCATTCTTTGTTTTCTCCTGTTCCAAAGAACTTTCCGTGTCATGAACTCCTGGATACAGATCAGTGTTTCAAATGGACCTCGACCATTGACCCATACTTGATTCAACCTCAGCAAGCCTATGAAGTTGGCTAGTTAGCGAGGTTTTCTCAGAGACGAGTAATGAAATAGTCTCTTCGTGATTCCTCAGTTGAGCATCAGTCTCTTGTCTAAGTTCTTCCAACTGAGACCTGAGACGTGTTTGTTCTTCTTCAAACTGCACCTGGAACTGCGCACTTGTCTCCGAAGAAACCCTTATGTCTTACTGAAACGTCAAATGGTAATTAGAAGTAATAAAAGGTCAGACATACCTTCAAGAGTCGGTATCTGCTGCTTCATTTCTCGAAGTTTTGCTATCTCCGACCGGATGGATCCTGTCTCATACTGCAGATCTTTCTCTTCCAATGAAAACCCCGATGAGTCATCGTTGAGTTCTGATGAATTAACCAGAGGTGGTGGTTGTGCCGATGAGAGGAAAGAAGGGATTGCAGTCCCTACAGAAGGTGAAGTGACTCGTGGCAAGCTGGTACGCCAGGATACGATCAAGGAATTAATGTACAGATCGGCGGACAGCATGGACGTAGTCTCGTTATACAAGGCCCGAAGATACGCTCAGGAAAACACATACACATCGTCACTGCTGTCTTGCTTTTGGTCCCCTGCTAGGGCCTTTGAAGGCGCAGGAGTTGAAGTCCTTGATGGTAGAGAGGCAACATCAGATACAGGCGCACTCGACTCAACTGCTTTTTTCTGCTGTCTCTTCTTGAGCTATGCAAATTGCATCCAGTATAACTTAAAGCCTTTTAAAATCAGAAGGAACACGCACCATCGCTTTGGCCCTCGCTGCCTTCGCTGCTCTGTCAACTTCAGACATTATCACGGTGAGGTGTAAAAGCTCAGTTGTAACAGAGGTCCCCGAACCACAACGTAAAGTGCCACTCTGAGGGTGAGGTTAGGGTTTTGATTTGGCAATAACCACATGGCAGCAACCGACTCAGTGATGACTCCAGGATTTGGGTAGCTAGTATATACAACAGCCAAAATCAAAGTGAACAAAGAGCAGTAGAAAGAAGAGGTATGACTAGTAAAAAAGGGATATTCTGAAATGGCAACCCGGAGTGAATAATGAGACCGAAGACAGTAACAAATGGGTGTCTAGACCGGAAGTCCAAGACTTGCAGGTGAGTAATAGATTTAACATGAAATGGCACAGGTAATTGCGGAAGACTCGGGCAGGAAGAAAAATAAAGTAAGCAAGGTGCCATCGGGATATCTCAGACTAACTTACGCCCACACCTAACGGTGGTGACTGTCAGATCAATTTTTATTGACATGTCACGAACACTTACCCTCAATGTACTATCCCAACTGCCTGTGCAGAGGGCCATACCATCAGCGCTGACTCCAAGACAGCTGACACGATTTTCATGCCCAGTCAAAACTCCAACACGTTCGCCCTTGAGCGTATCCCAAACATTGCAAGTCCAATCATCATATCCGCCAAATAGAATACGACCAGAGATGGAAAATGCGACTGAGGTGATACCACAGAGAATATTATCATGAGTGAAGGTATTAAGCTCGCGGTCAGCACGGATATCAAACAGACGACATGATGCATCATCTGATCCAGTAGCGAAGGCATCGCCATTGGGAAAGAATCTGAAGCAAGAAATTCAATGGGGCTGGAAAATAGCAAAACACGTAATACTTACGAGACGGCATTAATGTCAGACTCATGGCCAGTGAAAGTCTGTGTAGCTCGTCCCGTGCGTATATCCCAGAGTTTCGCCGCAGCATCACAAGCACCGGAAATGAAAACATTAGTATTGCCAGGAGCAAGAGACAAGCTGAAATGGAAATTAATATCAGTAATATTATTGCTAAAACGGAAACAAAGATTACCTCATTACATCGCCCGTATGGTCACTGAACTCGATGACTCGTACACCTGCCTCAATATCCCAAAGCATGCAAGTCATGTCTCCTGAACTGGTGACGATTTGACGGTCGTTGATGAAGCGGCAGCAGCTGAGGTAACCTGAATGTGCACTCAGTTCGCGCGCTCCTTTAGCATTAATTCCATCCTTGTTGTTGAGGCTGTAGATTGAACAGATATTATCAAGACCACCACAAGCAACATAATTGCCGGAGGGCGAATAGGCACATGTCATGACCCAACTGGAGCGCAAGGGGATTGCATGAACTTTGTTCGTGGTGTAGGCATCCCAGACAATGAGCTTTCCGTCTTGCGAAGCAGACACAAGATGTCTGCGGTCAGCGGCCCAGTGCATGGCATAGATCTTGGCAAGGTGCCCACGAAGGGTACGACGCGGGCGCATCACGATGCGAGGCAAAGGATCAACTTCTGCTGCCATTGCACGCACTGCAAGAGACACCGAACAGAAACTGAGCTGCGAGGTATCTAACTAGAATCTGGGGCCTTACAGCTTGTATCGGCAGATGTTTCCTTTTTGGCACGTATCTTCTCCTTCAAGCTTTCTGCCTCGCGCCTAGCAGCAGCTATTCTCTCCTGGATGTCATTTGCTGCAGATGCAGACGCTTGCTGCGACATTTTGAGATGCTGAAGGGAGAGATGAGAACGGACGCTAGCACAGGGCGGAGGACGGCGACTCACGTGAAGGGTCAAAGAGGACAATGAACCCAGATGAAGGTAAGGAACAAAGAGATAGGTGGGAAGATTCCCCTTGTTGGCCGCAACACTTTGTTGCTGATGGAATCACGTCCTCCGCATTTTGCCGGACCCACTTTCATGCGCTCTGCTTCCTATCGATATTTCAACGCACAACCAGGGCGACCAAATTACAATGAGCAGAAACAGCGGAGAGACAATGACACAATGCCCTTGGTCGACACTCAGTCCCAGATTTGAACAAATAGCCTACTGTCGAACCTCGCTTTGCAGCCTCAAAGTTAGCAATCGCCCTTCGAGATATAAAAATCCCCATTCATTGTTGCTTTCATGGAAATTCGTGGCGTCAACGTGACTTGAAAACACGATCCACTAGTCCCAAGCATCTGTATCACTCCGGAGCGTAGCTAATGATCCAAGTTGGATTCTACCATCCGGCAATGAGTCACGTCAAGACGTTCTCTGCAGTTCATCTTCTCTAAGGAAAGTATCCACGGGTCCTGAATACTTTTTTCATCTTGGTCATTCATATCTCTCACATTTGGCATCACAGTCCTGATTTTGTGAATATAGTATCGTCTTGGTCCATAAGTGAATCCAGACCACCCTTCTACCTCACGCATCTCTAGTGAAACCTCCGTATCGATGATCGAGTTTCAATTTCCAGGCAAAGTCTGGGTCATTTCATTAAGGAGCCCATTCATTCTCAATAAAAAGCTCAAGTTCCTGTCAAACATACAGTCCAGAGACCAATCCAAGTCATAGTCATGCCTGATAGTAGGTACTCACTGTAACATCTTCTGAGCGCGTTGGTCACCTTGCTCTGCAGGGGGAACATCTGCTTTAAACAATTGTGAATGCCGATATCTTCTGTTCATATACTATCAATCTGACGACAGAATAGACCTTCAGGGTTCATGTCGTCTCAGTCTTTGTGACCTTTCCTGGGTCGACCGGGCCGTTGGCCCTGACGAGAAGCCCCTCTGGAGAAGTATCTGTAAGAGTGAGCGTCTTATTGCAATCCTTTCCTTCACTCGTCTCATTGAGAGGACTGGTCTGAAGTTCGAGGTGAACCCTGTGGTGAAGGTGAAGGACCCAAGAAGTCGGATTCGCGAGACACTGCAGCAGAGAAAACTTTGGTATTGCTCAAAAAGAGAGAATCTGAAGACAGTATAGCCTAACAGGAGCTCAACAGTCTTGATTCTATGCTGCTGTTTGATGTCGTGTCATGTTTTTGTGTCTCTCGTTATTCAGTGATACGAATCTGACGTCTGATCGAAAGACTCGTTACTGGATTCCTCCACACTGACTGCCTTTTACAAGGTGTCTGTTACAAGAGAGAACTCTACGATGCCCATTATTTCTTGAAACCGCTTAATATCCTCAGTGAAGCTAGGAGCCTTGCAATGCAAGAACACAGTCCCAATCTCGTGTACAGTGCTTTGAAACTTTCACATCGCACACACACTGGCCTCTGTGTCGGAGAAATATATCTGATCAAAACTTGTATTCTCTGTTGAGACCATCCACAGGCTGGCCAAACCACTGAATCTATTGTCTTCCTCGTCATGTATCCCTTAACGCTATCGAATAAAATACAGTATCCATTGTCTGTCTCCTATCAACTTACTATACGATCTGTCATCCAATCGACGTCAAGGTTCCCATCTACGAAGACCGTTGAACGTGGTAACGCCTCAAGAGATATTAGAGTACATGAAATAAACTTTCTACGAAATCGCAGGTCGATACATTTACCTGTTCTAATTTGACAAGGCATCTATCAGCTAGATTTCACAAAAATCCATCAAGACCATGAAAACAGATAGCCGATTGCCTGGTGACCGGATAAGCTGTATTTCACATCCAGGAAAAGACAACAAAAAAATAAGTATACACGTTACCGGCGTTTGACTAGCCAGGAGTGAGGCACATACCCAGGGTCGCAGCTCTCCTTTGGCAGAAAATAAACTCTCTCAAACACTCATCAGAAACTTCAGAAACCAGGAAGCGGTAGCAGGGACTGCAGGAAGCAGAAAAGGTGTATACCCACAAATATAAACCCTACCCTGTTGGCATTGAAATACACCTTCGACTTCATTGTACATAACCCGTACATAACCCGTAGAGCTGTAGAATTCAATCTCCGAAGTTGGCTTCGCTATTTTGGAGACTTCATTTTTGACCTATTACTTCCATGGCAGTCAGACAAAGATTAGCACCTTTTTTGATAGCCGTGATTACGGGCAAGTCGACCTATGACCTTACAGAAGACTCATAGGACTGATGTTGGATAGGGGTTGCTTCTGGTGTCTATATCTTCAAGCCCTTGGTGGTGCCTCTTCCTGAGTAAGCGTCAGTTCACCAAATTGGGAACATATTGCTAAATGATGCTCAGAGAAGCTCCAACGCTAATTCAGCCCTCATCGGTAAACGGCATCCGGGACACCCAGGCCAAGATAGTTCATGACGTCGAAAAATCATCTTAATATGATATACT
>Ga0153999_1000802_pt1 | contig 13206 bp, 19 predicted proteins | sample TSNC083MetaG_FD_104675 | JGI IMG/M metagenome (GOLD analysis project Ga0153999, IMG submission 104675) | Attine ant fungus gardens microbial communities from North Carolina, USA - TSNC083 MetaG | ecosystem: Host-associated > Fungi > Mycelium > Unclassified | place: USA: North Carolina, Lumber... | reverse complement strand
GTAGATCTCACCAGTCCAGAAATTGCATTGGTAACGGACATGAGAGGAGAGTGCAGAGCAGGAGTAACGCCCCAGATTACCCTGTCAAAAGTCTGGAGAAGTAGACATACTGGATCAGAGGTTTGCCTACCTGTAACCAACTAGGCCTGCGAGACCAAAAGTAAAGAAGCTGTCCATGAATGCAGTGCCAGTGGCCTTCCCCAAAGCGACAGCAGTACCCATTCCGCCTGTGACAACAGCAACTTCTCGTGTTGCCTTTTGCCAGGGAGTAATAGCTACAGAAACCTTTTCGGTTGCCGTAGTCAGTGGTGGAGATGTGACCGGTGGGGGAAGTGGACGAGGCGCAGGAGGTAATACTTGACCTTGGTGCACTGCGATGGCGCCGCGAACAACTTCATCTTCAAGGTCAATGAAGTACCGACCATCACCTCCCATCGACAGCAAAAATTTGGTGATATTGTTAGAATACAGTGATGAAGATTGTGTTGGTAATCTGGAAGGCAAATCTGTGTAGCCTGTAAAAGACGTTTGAGAACTATACAACAGATGCTCCGAAATGCTCCTACCGATGATTGTAACCCCATTATGTACTGTAATGTCACCGGGAACAGTAGCTTCGCAATTACCGCCTGCTTCAGCTGCCAAATCTACAACAACGGACCCTTGTTTCATTACGACAAGCATATCATTAGTAATTAACTTTGGAGCTGGTTTTCCAGGGATGAGAGCCTGTGATGAAATAAGAGCAGAAAGTGGTGATGAAGGTGATCAGACGAACAGTGGTAATTACGATGTCAACCTCCCGGCACTGTTCTTCGAACAAGGCCATTTCTGCAGCGATGAATTCCTTGGACATGACCCTCGCATATCCACCTGCACCGCTACCGTCTTCCTTGATATTGACTTCTAGGAATTCAGCACCAAGAGATTGAACTTGTTCGCGAGCGGCTGGACGTGTATCAAAGCCTCGGACGATGGCACCAAGACGTTTTGCCTATATCCTGATCAACACAAGAACTCCAAAAGAAGTAGAAAGTGACACACAGTAGCTATTGCACTCAAACCAGCAACACCTGCACCGATAACCAAAACTTTTCCAGGAGGAATCTAAATTTTATCGAGATGAACATAGTAAGAAATCATCTGGGAGATGTGTACCTTGCTGAAGAGAGTATTAGGGCGGAGAAATATATAAGTTTTTAAGCTCACCCAGCAGCAGTGACTTGACCGGTCAAGAATCTACTAAAATGATTGGAAGCTTCTAGGACAGCTTTATATCCTGCGATGTTGGCCATAGAACTGCATGAAAACTAAGTTGATTGCTTGCCATCCAGAAAGGCCTGGATACCTGCCTCAAAGCATCGAAAACTTGTGCACGTGAGATGCGGGGTATCATGTCCATCTAGATAAATAAATCTATATGAAGAGCTCATCATGTAGTGATAGCTGTAGCATACCGCGAAGACGTTGGCATTACGTTGTGCGAGAGCATCCACGATTGCCTTATTTTGTGCCGGATAAAGGAATGATATTACAGAACTGCCCTCCCTAATACTTTCCACCTCCTGGCCTGTTAGTGGAGGTCGCACCTTCAACAAAATGTCTGATTGCTTGAATAACTCGTCCCTGGCCACGAGGGTGGCACCAGCCGCAGCGTAGTGTTCATCTAGGAATTGTGCGCCAAGACCAGCATTGTGCTCGACGAGGACCTTAGAAAAGCCCTTCTTGCGCAACAGGGCAGCATTTTGAGGAGTAATAGACACCCGTCGTTCATTCGGGAAGATCTCGCGAGGAACACCAACAATTAAGGATGTATAGGGAGTTCCCTGAGGCCCAGACCCAGGTGTGTGTTTGACACTCGTTTGAAAGCATCGGTGAACTGGAAGGAAATTAGGCGTTGGTATGGTGGGTCAAGGGAAGCCACCGACCCAGTTTAGGCAATCTTGGGAAATTGGTCGATATACCGAAATGTGGCACTCGGACAGATATTTGGAATACATGATATGGCCCTCGAGCCATCCCGCGATTCCGCAAAAACCACAGTTTACAACAAGTGGTGACCTGGCAAACAAACACTTGCTAGGCGTATGTCCTTTGATGCGATACTTCGGCTGTAGACCGGCTGTATCGAGCCGTTCGACAATGATGGAAGCATGAGTGTAGTGGTGTGAGAAATTGTGCTACTCACGTGCGACGGAGAGAGAATTCTAAACCGTCGAGTACACTCATAACTAGGCAGAGGTCTATGCTCCTCCAGGCGAACTGTAAATGAATCATGTCATGCTACGGATGCTCCTGGAACTACAAAAAACGCAGTCGGACCGACTGACTACAGCTTGATCCAGTGACCCTTCCCTTCAAGTACCTATCACTGATCAACGGTACCTCATGGCCGTCAGCTCGGCGTTTGAGACCCAAAGCTATCGATCAATCTCCGCTAGTCATCTTAACGGCAAAAAAGAAGGCTATCTCATTCTACACGATAATCGGCGATTCTAGGATATCAAATTCTGAGGCCCGCGAATCCTTATAAACAAAATCGCAAATCTTTTGCAGAGCGACTCTTATTTTCGAAAGGGACCGATGGTGAAAGGGCAAGCTGGTTGATCTGGAGGATGGTCAAATACTCAGTCGAAACCTTAACAGGTGAACACGTTAACATCACAAGACTTGGAAAGCGATTGGAAGGTGGTCAATTTGCGGTGATCTATCGTTCTGGAAGTACTCTGAGAACTCGGCCAGAAGATGTGATAACCGGGAAAACGAGACAAATGGATGCTGCTGACGAAAAGTACGCATTATGTAGAAATACATAGGTGTGTTAGACGTGCGGATATGGTAACAACTGATATCACTTCTCAGTCCACAAGTTTGTCACTGAGTTCTCGTTCAAGTTGAATCAAATCGCGTGTGTGCGGATGCTCCCAGAGGTCTTGGGCGGCAGTGTGATCCATAGCCGGCAAGGGTTTGCGTGGGACTCCACCATATCCATGGAGGCGTTCAAGAAGATTCTTCGTCCCGGCGATTGAGGCTTTTGCAATGGTATAATCAGCCCGCGCTATTATTCCTTGTACTCTCTGAGCTTCCGGAAGTATGGATGGATCCTTTCTGGAAGCTTCAGATAAATGGTGGAGTTTCACGATTGAGCACTTGAGTACCGAAGTCGGTGAATGAATATCCTAGTATAAGACAGGACTCACGGGCGCAAGATTACCGAGTCCGGTGATGGCACCATGTCCATTCGCAAAAGTGGAAGTCGTCAGGAAGTCAGCGAATCCCCCCAGAACGAGGAAGGGAGCGTCGGTATTCCGACGAGGATAATTGATAGAAAAAGAGGGACGGGAAATTTCATCGGCGATACGCGTCAGTTTGCCAACGTTTCCACACCTATGGATGATGCTTCATGAGCTGAAGCTATAAGCAGAGGCACAGACGTACGTGAGCTTGACGCCGCAGATATTCGGACATTCTTTAGCCAGATCAATAATCAAGTTTGAGTCGAGATCAATACCCCCACTTGCTCCGGGGTCTGAAGTGATTTAGTAATTCGTTTCCATTTGAAGCCCAAGTTCATTTACTCACAATTGTATATCATGACAGGGACAGGGCTCTTCTGAGAAATCTCACTCCAGTAGGATTTCAGGGCCTCCTGATGTGTTGCCAAGACACCGGCAAAATAGCCGCTTACAATAACTAGAACATAATCCGCACCTGCCGCAGCCGCATCCTTGGTCAACTCAATTGTTTCCCTTGTGCTACCTGCTCCTGTTCCCGCAATAATTGGGGTTTGCACCAGGCCTGCATCATTCAGAGCTCTCCTGGCCGACTGAATGAGTGTGATTCTCTCGGCACGTGTGAGATGGGAAGCTTCTCCCATGGATCCAGCAATGACAGGAGCTACACCGGACGAGCCAAGCCGAGATACATGTGCTTCAAAAGTTTTTAAATCTGAAACGACAAAGATTTAATCGTAGATATTCAACACTAATGCATTGGACCATGCCCACCTAAGTCCTCAGTATCTGGTAAGAAAAAAGTTGGAATAGGAGCGAATATGCCTGCCTTCAGAGGCCTAGACACAGGTAGATGACCATTCACTCCGTTTGTAGCCATGCTTTGGAGTCAACGAAAGGATGACGAGCTGAGGGTGGAGAGGCTGCAAGATGAGCCTATATATATACATATATTGATAAATGGTTGGCAATAGCACGGTCCGGGGGTGACGGACCGGATAGCGATGCTCGGACCGATTCTCCGGAAGACACGGAGGCAGACATGGGATCTAACCCACATGTCACATGTATGACGGTGGAAAACTCTAAGCTCGTTTTTGATTCAATCATTTGTAATGCGGTGCTCAATCGCAGCCCGCGGTGAAGTACTTTATTACATGGTGCCTCAGGAAACCTAACATTGGTGTATTTAAAGGAGGGGAGGTCCGATATAGAGAACTAAACAGTAATTTACTCGCAACCAACAACCAAACTCACGACATTCAGGATATGATACCATTCATCTAATTGCTGCCTGAAGTCAACTTTTAGACCATTGGGGGTGTCATGCAGGGCGCCAAGGGCCCCCTAGAGGAAAATAACTAGCTCCCTTCGTAATCATGTCCTGATTCAACGGCTCGTGAGTAAGTGACGAAATGTCAAACTGGTGTATGAAATATACTCCTAGTGAACACATCTATACAGCAAACTACTAGTGTGTGTGCCACGGGAGAACAAATTTAACAATCTGCACGAACGCGAGGAATTATGATCCCGAAGATTCTCCTGAAATAAGATAGCAAGCTCATTGAAAAATGGTGTCATTTACTAATGACCTCCAATCTATCTAGAACATTCCTTTCCCACTCGGTCCGTCCTTCTTTATCCGGCTCTTCTGAGGTGTCCAGTGCTTTGCGGAAGACATCCCAAGGCAAACATGAGATGTCTCCTTCCTCAGATGGCTCACCCATGACAAATTTGCCCTGCCGCGACCGAGTTAACGTTACAACGTGTCCCGCTGAATTCAAATGATGGGCTAGATCGTGGACGATGCAGCGGACATAAGTGCCACCGGAAACCGCCATCTTGAGAACAAATGCCGTGGGATTCTCTTTCGCGTTAGGCACTTCCGCGTTATCTTGGAGAGAGATTTCCCTCTCAACACTCTTCAGAGCATTTTCCATGGCTTTCTTCTCATCATCACTTAGCGATTCTTTAGGCCAACTAAAATCATGGTTTTGCCCCTTCCATTCAACAAGTTCCAGGGCATGTACAGTCACTTGCCGTTTCTCGATGGGACGAGGAAGCGATATACCTTTCCGCGCATATTCATGTAGAGGCTTTCCGTCCATTTTCAACGCTGAGAAACTGTCGAATAATATATCAGTCGGTTTCAGTTCACACAAAGCACGAATTTATCTTTCACATTGGCGGAGTCTGCAAAATCTCACCAGTGAACTTGGATAATGCAGACTCAACTTGCTCTTTTGTGACATGATGCCATGGAGCAAGACGCACACATTTCCCTTCGCTGTCATATGTATCCGTTTCACATCCAAGTAGACAAGTCACATGATATTCCTGCGTTCGTTCGTGAGTACAGAATATTGCCAAAGCTGAAAGTCGGAGACTTTAGTACAGCCTAAGAATTGGTTCAAATGTTTGGTTCCTTTTCCTACGCCGATGACTGCGATTCAATGGGTCAGTTTTCGGTTGAAAATTCGCATGTTCGAGCGTAAACACACCAAGAACACCGTCTGCGAGGGGATCTAGTGTCCCGCCTTGTCCGATCTTCACAGGATCGAATCTACTCCGTTTTTTGGAGTGTTTCTTTGAGTGTTCCTGCTTCACGAGTTTATCTGGCTCGACAAACAAAGAAGATTTCGCGACGAGCTTTTTCACATCCCTCAAAACAGACATGCTTGTTGGCCCGGATGGCTTGAGGACTCCGAACAGCCCAGACAGAGGAAAAGAAAACTTTGGCATCACTTTCAGTCGCAGAATTTTGTGGGCGGGTGTCAAAGTTGAATGTAGCTTTCATCAGAGTGCCGAGGTAATGCCGAGTGATAGGATCCCGGCAGTTGGCGGTGATTGCACCGGTGAATAAAATAGTTACCATGATCATGTTCAAACAATTAATTCGTATTTTTTCTACCAAGAGTGACTCCGGGGTAAGTCAGTAACTACCCTTACTCCCACCTTTGGCTCAGATCAAGGGTAGACTAATGACTACTCTTACTTCCTACCCCTACCTTTTTTAATACCTCTAGGGATATACCAAAAGTAGAGTCAAGGTTGGACTTTAGCCACCCCTACCCTTTCTAATACCCTGAAGGTATATCCTACCCCTGGTGGGCCCTAGTTCTGATATATAAAGTGACTGCCTGAACATTTGCACCTGTGAGAACCACACCTGACGATGACAAGATCAATATTCACATGAGTATTGACTTATTAATATTTGTCAGAAAAGCTATCCACACAGTTCATCATCACAATGAGAACTCAAAATCCCTAGTCATTTTGTGTTAGAAACAAATACAATCACAATCCATCTTCACCTCTGCTGGCCCACAACCCGCCACAAATGCATCTCAGTGTCCACATCTTTTCCCAGACCCTCCATCTTTCAGACAGGAATCTTGAGGACTGCAAATCAAGCAACACGTTGGATGATCCACCACACCTTGAACAAGTCAGGTAAGGATCACTCGACAATACGATGCCTTTTGTTATGGTGTCTTCGCACCGAGATTGATGTTTCTCAAGAACCCCCTGAATGCTGAGATTTACCCCTGTCCCTATGAGGTCCTCCGGTTTAATGAATAACGTTGCCTTGTGTACTATGCCTGGCGTTTCGGCAATCTGTTTGACGATAGTAGAGAGGTAAGAGTAAAGTGCTGGAGTTGGTTGACAGGATGCCAGGGCAGTATGGCAGTCTCCTTCTGTTTGAATCGATATCTATTTATTTTCAAAGAAGAATGAGATATGCCAGTACGTACGCTGCAAGGCTTCCACACTTTGGACGCTGGAATCCAAAACAATTTCAAGTTGCTCTAAGTCCAGTCCTGAGCATTCGATCATATCAATCAACACATCTTTCGCAATTTGTGATTTCTCTATCTTGGCAGATGACGCTTTGAGAAACTGGTAATATCTCCTGACATGTTTCAAAGTATTTATCAAGTTTTGCAGAGCAAAGGGATGCACAAGGTGGAGTAAAGTTGGAGGGATTTCCCAGGCTTCTTCTAGAATGCGAATCGGAATGCTTCATAACCAAAGGACATGGTCAGCTTACCTGTGACCGGGCCGAAAAGTTCATCCTGAGATTCTTGAACTGTCTCAACATGATCCGGAACGTCGCAAAATAGGAGGCACTCTTTCATAACATTTTCAAGTAGGGTGACTATCCAGTTCGTTAGTCCTGTCAACTGCCATACAGCGTCTTACATTCATCATGTCAGTACAGATACTTAAAATAAGAGCACAACTTCACTGACCCAAGTCGTATGAGTCTCCTTCTGCACAGTTGTCGAAAACCATATTGCAAGCAACAACTGAACATAAATCGTGTGCTGTGCGCCATTTAGCTGTTAGTAGCTCTTTCAGCTGGAGGTCCTTGGTCCATTCTGCACGTTTCCTGGCCACAAATGCCTTAACCCGCGCACCAACAATCTGGAGGGTGACAAGATCCTCACCGATAGGTTTCTATAGCAACACCCAATATATCCCAGGTCATGCCATACTTCAAACCATTATCATGAGTGTCCAGGATGATCATTGTACCACTCAAAGTTGATACGACCTCATCCAATGATATTGATGACATAGACAAACAGTGACATATATCTGAGGGACTCTTTCGGCTCAAAAGACATAGCACGAGTGAAGAACTTAACGATGAGCCTCAATTGATAGAGGGCTTTAGATTTTCAAGATTACCAAGGACGTATATCAGAACTCACCAGTCTGACTTTGGCGCAAGGGAAAAAATTGAATTCCTGTTATGGGTTGCGGTGAAGAGAGGGAGGTCGTATAAAACAGAATACCACTCGGCGAAGGAATCCCATGTAGAGGTACTGTGCAGTGTAAAGATTTCAGGAATGTGTTGATGAATCGAAGGCTTACAAATTTTTCCAGCGTTACTAAGAGGTACATGCATGACAGATGGCGCCCAGCCCTCTTTATCCTTGAGGTCTGGTCTATCAAAAGCAAACTTAGACAAGAAGATGTTCCGGGAAAGGGAAAGTATTACAAATTGAGCATCTGAAGCTTCCCTGCTGCAATCTTCTTTCGTTTCTTCCATGCTACACTACTCCATTGCCCAGAAGTGTCGAGCATTACCACAGGTAAAACGTTTTCTTTAAGATGTGGAGGACATGAGACGATATAGGCCACAACGTTGGACGGAAAAGATCGTGTGGCTTCGAGCTGATATGCCTGAGCGCAGTAGATCAATGTCTGTCTCGGTCACCGAGGTACTGATAGCTCACAAATGTATTTTTTCCATTAGCTGAAGACCTGTGGCTCATGGAATAGATGGTAAGTTGAGATTTAGGCGTAGTCGCATCTTCAATGTTCACTGTCAACAAGTTGTGAAAGGAGTTAAAACAAAAATCACGAACATCCTTCAAAATCTAGATAGCTGAAAATTAGGTATAATTTTCCCTTGTCGCCTATTATGGGGCAACTGAGGAAATCAATTTTTACCAAGCTAGCGTCTAGTATCGGTATCGGAGTGAGAGGTTGTACAAAGATCACTTTGAACAAGAGGTCATTACCAGGGTATAAGATAGACGATAGCAAAGAATTCACTCATCGAAGAAATGTCTGGGCGCAGGTAGACTTGAGTTATTTCTATTATACAGTCATCATTCCTTGAGTCCCATTCGTCTTTTTTGGGATCGACAGAAACGGTAAGGTCCATTGTGTCGAAGGGCGTATCGTGTGCCGCCTGTGAAACAGTAGACTGACGTACACGAGCAGCCACAAAAAAAGGGTAATCAGCTGCAAAAATTGAATCAGTTCGTTGTTCATATTGTTGGTACGTTCGCGAACCATTGTAGCTGATACCAATTGTGGCGTCTAGACAAGACCTGACCAGGCCGGGTGGATCATCTTCCGATGGCGGTTGGTTATGCCGGAACATGATGTTTACACCAAGTGGGCATGTCAGTATCTGAATATTTCGTATGTAATATTGATAATAGCAGACGTGAATACGGTAATCTTGAGTGACCAGGAGCAAGGTGGGGGTTGGGGTTGGGAGAATGAAACCCTTCGGAGGAAGACGAGTTGGTTTACCAGCACCATCTATGGTCCACTGATCATTTGATTAAAAGAAATTATAGCGGAGGAATATGTGCACGGCTCACCTCCCGAGGAGCACCTAACCACTCCGTGGTTACAGGAGCTGTTCGAGGAGGAAACGGCCACCACTCCTGCACGGTCCAATTGTCTATCTGAAGGCCCCGCTTCCACAAGCATCCTGTTCCTTCGCCATTGTATCTCGGAAAGTATGCAAAGAGCCAATCATCTGCAGGCGCTATGGATATTACAGTAGGAGGCTGGTACAATGTTTGGTTTGAAACCACAGGTTTAGGGGAGGGAATAGTGAACTGTTTGGATGAGGAAAAGTGCCGTGCAATCACGAATGGTTCAGATGGATGAGCTGAAAAGATGACTGAGGACTGGGACCACTGTAATGGTCTCCAGAAATTGAGACAACACTGGGATAGTCATAGACACGCCGGCTTACCTGTACGGGCGTTCCATGAGCGGATAGAAGTCCCACCATTCTGAGTGCCAGTGTGTTGAGTCTTTCGCCTTTCCTTTGGATGGCGATCCACTATTGACTGCAGGCTTCATGACGGACAGAAATTACACTTGGCTGCTTGGATCACGTGGACCTGAGTCTCTTACATTGAGAAAATTATTTCATATCTCTTGCAGCTCAGAATGATACAACATCAACACCTAGTAGTCAGTGGCATTGGTACAGATGTCATAATTCAGCGATTCAGCGATCGGACGCTCGTCCTTGTCACTCAGCTGGGAAAAGTCGGTCATCTGGTACTTTCCATTTTTCTGTACAGCAGAGGTGGTGCTGACGAATCTCGCGAAAGATACAGGCATCCATAGCTCCAACGACTGTCCTTCTACCACCTCCATCGGATTCTCAACAGCTTCCACCTCCGTCGCCTGCGATCCAACTCATGAATTTGCTTGGAAGCGCTCCGTCAGAGCATCTGCAGACACTTCATTCTCTATACGTCACCCAGATCGCAACGTTGGTGTGGATATCTGAGCCGGAAACTGCCACGGGGTCAGGAAAGAAGGGAGTTGTTGTCGGGTTGGCCCTCAAAGAGCAAGAAGTAGGAGAAGAACTGAGCGAGAATGAAAGAGATGTATTCCATGGAATTATGAGCCTTGTGCGGGATATGTTGAAGCAACCTTTTGGAGTGTGAATGCGACAGTTGTCTGATGCAATCAACTGTGTACACACACATTAGATTCTAAGTTAGGTCCGGTCTGTGGTATCGAGGGCACGCAGCTGTTCTTGATGCTGGCGCTGTGCCTTTTCTCGTTTCCACCGTATAAGCTCTATCAATCGTTGGTCTGGAGGAAGTGCCGTGCGCGGGTGAGTCTCGTGGAGGTAATATGCCAGAACACCGGTAAAGACACCGAGCAGAGGGTCAATGTATCTGACAGACGGTCAAAATCTTGTATGAAACAGAATTGCAGCACCTACCTGTGGAGAAGAGGTGAGGGAGACATGGTAAAGAATGGGTGATGAATGTCAGAGTGATCAGAATATTAATATTTAAACTGCCGTATTCTCTGATCCGTCATCTTCCTCACTCCACCACTTTTTCTCCTTCAATCCATACTAAACCATGTCTGCTGTTGCTCTGGAACGCCAGATTCGCCCCATTTATGGTCGGTCCCCTTACTGTCTTGACTTGCCCAACTCTAAAAATCTTACTACAGATGCTCTCGACACCGGTTCCAACAAGTCTGCTCTCGTTTCCTGCAACAAATTACTCAAAAAGTATCCTCAAAATGAGCTAATCAAGGTGCTCCTGCCTCACTGTGATCTACAAGTGGTCCGTCATTCACCTAGAATTCCTCAGGCACTCAAAGCACTCGCACTTGTGCGATCACAAAAAGTAGAAGAATCTCTCGTTCTCTGTGACGAAGTCCTGGAGGCAAAACCTACCAACGATGCCATCCTCACTGCCATGATGCATGTCCTTCGTGGCTTGGGAAGACGTACGCATTAATTAGTTTCTGTTAGTCGACTTGGAAACCTATGAACATTTAGACAAGGACATGGTCAAGATGTACGAAGAAGCTTATAAGCAACAGCCTCATAATGAAGAGCTTGCTGTCCAAACCTTCTTTGCCAACGTTCGGGCATTCCAATGGAAGTCTGCACAGCTCGTATGTTCCCCCCTGCAACTTCATCCTCGTGTATCTTGATGCAATCAATACTCCAGATTGGTACTCGTATGAATAAGTCATTTCAAGATGACCGATACCTCTATTGGACGGTTATGTGTACTGTGCTTCAGGTATGTTTCCTTGTCAATATCGATGCGGGGTGCCCACTGGCGTTTACAGGCCGAAGAGTATGGGACACCGGCTCAAATGAGCGAAATTCTCTATAAGTTGGCGCATCGTCTCATAGTTTCTTCTCCAACACCTTCTTATATAAGTATCGAACGTTTTCACCTTCATCTCTCAGTCCTTATCAAACTCGAACTCTTTGATGATGCGCACAAACTCCTTGACAGCCCTGTAGGAAAGAACATTTGTGCAACAAGTTTGTCTTGTTCCGAGTTACGTAGAGAGGTGTGGAAGCGGAAGGGCCTAGTAAAAGAGGAAGGAGAGTTAGCGAAAAAGCTTGTTCTGGAGAAAGGGTTTGTGACCTGAGATCATCTAGCACTACTTTACTGATCATGCATGGTTTCAAAGTGACCGTAACTGGCTAGAATTCCTATCAATATCAGACGCTGCCTTTTGGGGTTTGACAAATGAACCTTCAGAAGATGCTTTGGAGAAGGTTCAAAAGAACATTGCAGAAACTCGGGAAATCTTTATGAAGATTGCAGAGAAAGATGGCTCCAAGGATCGTTCTGGTCTTCTTGCACAGCTAGAGCTTGAGAAACGTTCTCGAGCACATGGTATTACTGATGGTTTGTTTATGAGATTTCTAGTTTGGTCCGTGCTTCTAATTGAGTTATCAGATTTGACGAGGCTGGGCTCCCTTCTCGAGGAATATTACGAGACGTTTGGTGACAAGCCATCATGTTTCGAAGATCTTCTACCATATATCGAAGGTGGTGATCCAACTCAATGGACAAGGCTATTGGATGAGACTTCGACCACATTTGTAAGTGGTTTATCACCTTGAGACGAGTCGGATTAATAGTGCGCGGATGAAGGAAAATGAAGAGGAACTGCGTCGTGCGATCAACGTCTTGAAATTCAAACGCTACAGCATTTCGGCTGCCGAAGTAACGCACGAAACGGAAACCAAGCTCGTGGCGCTCTACATCGAAAAATACTTTGATGCCCTTCAAAAGGTAGGAACAGGGCTTGTTGGCACCGAATTACAACCTGCAGATGATCTCGCATTCTTGGCTACGAACAGTATCATAAGTTTGTGGAAATTGACGGCAGATGATGGATATTTGTGTACTGCTGCTGCGTTGTTAGAGTATGTGTTGACGAGGAGCCAGCAGTCCTTTTTAGCCCGGTTATTACTGGTCAGGATTTATCGGCTTCTCGGTATGTCAATTGATCATGACCTTTGAGTACAATTTACGGATCCGGGCAGGTGCGCCAGCTCAGGCATTGGAACATTATCGTACCTTGCACCCTAAGCAAGTGCAACTTGATACACTCTCTCACTACATTTTGTCTCGCGCATCAAATTTCTCTCATGCCTCTATTGGTGATTTAACATTTGCAAATGAGTGTGTCGAGTCTACGCAGATCTACGTGGCAAATTCACAAGAAGTGCGTTCATTCTACTTGAGCTGAGTTGATCGTTCAGCAAAGCACCTAGACCGGTGACTTCATCATTCGCGCTTTCACAGCAGAAAAGTACTCTCAGGTACGAAGGCGATCAATGGAGATCAACCGTCAATTTGATTTCGAGTATAGATTCCTGAGTTCATACTTTTCGAGGAAAAACTAGAAAATTCAT
>Ga0153999_1000799_pt1 | contig 13225 bp, 15 predicted proteins | sample TSNC083MetaG_FD_104675 | JGI IMG/M metagenome (GOLD analysis project Ga0153999, IMG submission 104675) | Attine ant fungus gardens microbial communities from North Carolina, USA - TSNC083 MetaG | ecosystem: Host-associated > Fungi > Mycelium > Unclassified | place: USA: North Carolina, Lumber... | reverse complement strand
CGCCGAAGGCGTTTATATAGCCTTGACTACACTATAGAATTTACGTATAATCCTGCGGCGATTGACAGGGTTACGAGCAACCCACTCTAAACACATAAAATGTGCCCAAAATACCCCCACATTATGGGACTTTCTCGCATGATAATGGGTATGCGCCCCATCGTTGTCACGCACAAGTAAAACGTGAGATTTTTGACAAGATAGGTAAGCGTCAAATAAAAATGCCGATATCGGCATTTTTATTTGACGCTTACCAAGATAGCATGGCAGTTTCATGACAATTCAGCAGATCATTAACATTATACAATGAGTGTCTGACCCGTACCTGTAGAAAGAAAGGCCGGAACGGCAACTGTTCTGTTCTGCTCAGAGCAACCGTTCCAACCTTATTATTGAGGTTTAGTGTGGGCAGAACCCACGGTCTTGCAAGAACTACTAATGTCTGGTTAAGATACAAAAAAATAAATAGTTTGTGTATAATCGGAAACACAGAAAATTTTACATTCTCTTGACACCTGGGTTCTATCTGTAAAACATTCTGTAATTATTCGTAGTATCCAGTAATTCCGAATAAGATACTTTCCATCTTGCCAGACGGAGCATATATGCCTATAGATTTTTCCCTGCTGGTATAACTATCTTCTTCCTTTTGCAATTCTCCAAGAACCTTCTTTGCATTTTCTATTGTTGTCGGGAATACTGCCTTTCCATTAACTGACACCTCAACTTCTTCAAATATCTCAATAGCTTCACATTCATCATTAGTGTTATAAAATACATGACAAAAGCCAAAATCATCAGTTGTTGTTTTACTGAATTTCGATTTTAAACTCTTTTGCTTCACCGAGAATTTTTCTTACTTCTCCTCTTTTCATTCCAAATTTAACATCACTAACTTCTTTCAATGGTACAGCATTCATCTTATCCATCTATTTTTCCCTCCGCTTCTAGTTTATCAACATATTCGATCATTTCTACAATAGCATCATCATATTTATCTCCAAACTTTTCATGAATATCATCTATGTCCATTTGAAGAGCCTCTCTAAATTTTCCTTGTTCGATCAGCTCTTTTTGTTGTGCCCTATATTCACGAGCTTCTTTTGAATTACCACAACTTGCTGTTTGTCTATGGTCACCTTTCTCCATTTTTATTGCGGGTCCATCATTTCTTTCTAAAATTGAAGCGCTATCAGCAGGCATATGATGAACTTCATATGCATCGCCTTCTCCTTCCTTGAAGACTTGGCCATAACTGCCGCCCTTCTTTTCAGGTTTATCTGTGTCATCCGTGTTTTCGATATTACCATTATCTGAACCATCTTTCAAGCCATTCTTTGAATCTGATGGTACATCATCACCTATTTCATCTGGTAAATCTTCAGATTGAGATCCTATTTTTTCACCTATCTCATCTGGTAAATCACTAATTTCAGTAGCTTCACCAATTTGTTCTGGAAGTTCAGCTACCTCTTTCTTGACAACTTCTTCTGCCGTCTCCACAACTTTATCTGTTGCTTCTTTTGCCATTTCTTTAGCTGCTATGCCAACACCTTCAATTACCATTATTTTACCATCCCTTCCTCAACAACTTGATATCTGTACATAAGTTCTCCGTCTTTTTTGCTTGTAAAAATAACGTGCATAACCAACTGTCGTATATTTTCTATTAAAACCATGTCATTAAAACCAATCTGTGTCTGTATTCGTTTGTTAACTCTATCAATGCCTTTATTAGCGTCAGTTTCATCAGCTAACAAGCCAGCCAGTTTCTTGCCCTCAAAAACATTATATGCCACAATTTCCATTTCTTCATTGGATGCACTATTACCATCCAATACGGATTGCAATATGTTCTTGGTTCTTGCCGATGTTCGCAGACTATATATCCAATCTCTTATGATATCAGCGTCTTCACTTTTAATTTCATAATTATCACTTATTCCAAATACCTTTTTCATAAAATGACATAGTGTTGAATAATTATTTTGGTACTTATATTCTAATGGGGCCGCTTCTTTATATTCATCAAAATGACATAATACAGCTTCAACCCAGTCATTCTGATATATTGCAGCAACACCTTTTGGCAATTTTGTCAATTCTAATGTTTGTGCATCTGTCAATGCCATAGATGCACCAACTAGCTCTCTGTCAGATTTATCCGGGAGACGTAACACAATTTTTGTATTAGTGTTACGGATTACAGACTCATCAAGCAAAGTTGGAGCCTGATCTGCAATTATAAATCCCTCTCCGTATGTTCTCATTTCGGCAATTGAATTCGTGAGCATTTCCACTGCCTTGCCTTGAAGATTTGCACCTTCTTGTGATTGTCCTATAGAAGTCTTTCTTAACAAATTATGTGCTTCTTCCAATATTGTAACATGAAGTAACACTTCATTCATTTTTTCTAGGTGTAATCGGTACTCCTGAAGTTTCATTACTATTACACCCATTAACAAAGACTTTGTTTCGGAAGAACCAACTCTGCTCAAATCTAAAATTACATCTTCCTCAAACAATTCTTCATTTGACAATTCCAGACTTGAACAGAATATTTGACCATTTATTCCATTTGTTAATGATTGAACCCTAGTAATTAATGCTCCAGAGTAGTCACTTTTTGTATCTGCAGAATATAATGAAGAATTCATTACTTCCGGCAATGTTTCTAATAAATCAGCAAATATTGGAAAAACCATAGGTTCACATATCGAATTTCTTAGATTCCAGCCAACCTTCTCATAACTTTTCTCAATTGCATCCTTTAATATTGCTGGCATAGCAGCATACATCGGCCAACAAGCATTAAAAATTTCTACCAGCCTATCAATATGCTCAAGTACATGAATCCCTTCTGGAAAAGAAAATGGATTAATCCTCAACAAATCTGATTTTGAAATATTTGTTCCATATACACTTGCATTCTTTCCAAATATTTTCTTGTACTCACCTTTAGCGGGTTCCACAACAAGATATTTTACACCTTTGTTATGTAAGGCCTTTATAATTTGATAAATTGTATTTGATTTTCCAGTTCCGGTAGAGCCAGTTACAAATACATGAGATGATAGACTATCAACATCTAAGGAAACTGTACTTTCCTCATCTCGTCTCATATGATATACTTTACCTACTGTTATTTCTCTTGTATTGCCTAATTCTTCATCTGCAAATTTACGCACCTCTCTTCCAAATGCTGCACTTTGCAAAACCGGTAATCCACTAACAGATTTTCTCGGAAAATTCAATGATTTAGCTAACTCTTTGCCTGACAAAACAGCCGATGGTGTAACAAGGGTAGGGTATAATAACCATTCATCATCCAAGGAGCCTTTTAAACCGAACACTGGATGCTGTAATTTTTGCACATTTGCTAATATCGTTTGTGCTTCTTCTTTGTTTTCTTGTCCATCCCATAAATTGATTGCTGCACTTGTCATAAAAGACTCCTCGCCCTGTGTTAAGGCAAGGTACATATGTGCTACATTATTTGCTGCAACCGGGCTTTCAGAAATAACATAGGACGCAAATTCCCACATTCCAAGTGCAGAGCTTTCTTCTACCCTTTTAAGCTGGTTCTCAATAATCTCTAAAGTATGTGAAACCCCATAATTTGAATAATTCTGTGTTATGCCTTCATTAATTCCTATCTGTGCCGTAACACTTGACGAACGAGAAAATGAAACCCCAAAGTTTGCATTTGCCTGATATCCATCAGTGTTCGTTGTTGTGTTTGTATCTTGAATAGGGGCATGCATCCCTACTATTTGCTTAGTAACACTCCCTATTTCTTTTTTGAACGAAGTTTTGTTTTTATCTTCATCATCTTTTGCATTTTTATCAGCTCTTGGTGTATTTGTTCCTACTGATTTAGCAATTGACGATTGTATTCCTGCGCTTACACCCAAGTTTACTCCAAAATTAGCTGATGAATTTATTGCATCTGAAGTTGTATATGTATAATTCGTTTGCCATGTTGCATATGGAGTTAAAGCTGAATACAATTCAAAAAGCCTATTTTTATTTTCGAGCTGATTATTTATAGGTTTCGCTAAAAGAACAACTGTATAGTCTTCCAAACTACTCTGAGGAATAATGCCATCTAACAATTTTTCCATGCTTTGACTTATGAAATCGTCCGACTTTTCCGAAGCCAAATTTGATACAATTGCAACAGATTTTACATCTACTCCGTCTTTATCTTTTTTTATAACAGATTGAAGATTAGTTGGAATACCTACTCCAAATTCATCTTTATTTCCGGAATTTATTTTTAATTCCACTCCCGGAAAATTTCCTCTTATTGCCGCTTCAAGTCGTGCATTATATGTCTTTATTTTTGTTGGATCCGGTTGTGTTAAATCGGTATTAACAATACCAATTGTAACTTCACAACTTTCTTTTGTTCTGTGGTAAATCAAGGCTATATTGCAATCTTCTTCACTTAGTACTTGATATACATTAACTAATCTATCTAAACTTTTTTCCTCTGAATCCGTTACCCATTTTGTAATATTAAAATAGCGGATACGATTTAATTCATCAAAATTACCAATGGCCGTATTAACAGGTCTATAAACATTTTTTAATTGTTTTAAATAAGCTTGATATACTTCGATTCCAACAGCACCTAAGTTTTTTGAAATAATATCTCTTACAGCATCGCTGTTCATATCCGGTTTCTGCGAAAGATACTCATTTCTCTTTTTTTCAACAACTTCAAGTTGCTTAGGACTTAATGCTGATGTGGCAGCAAGTCCATCCGCAGCCTTTTTTGCAACTTCTATAGTCTTTCTAGCCAGGAACTGTTTTGTAGCTGCTAAAACACCCATTTAATGTACCCCCTTGTTATGACTATCTTTTTTATTATAAAGAATTCTGTTAATAATTTCAATCAACTTGTTACACACTCTTGTCATGTCTTTAAGCTGTTCTTCTGTAAAAGTCTCCCATAACTCTTCTATTGCGGAAATAAATGTATATCCGTAAAAGGCAATCATTACAGCAACTCTGTCCGACTTAGTAAGTTCATCCAGATTAACCTCAAACCCTTCACTTTTTTTTACATTTAGTAATAGCATTACCTTTTGATGATATCCCCCATAAAAAGGATTTACTAATCCATGAAAGGCATTGTTAAAATTTATTCCCGAACCTTTTACAATTTCCTCTATGCCATCTGGAGATACTTGCGTGTTATACATATCTCCAATTTTTTTGAGCATATTCTTAATTCTTTTATTGGTACTAAGGATGTTCGCAAACGGGACTTTATCCCAAAACCCTTCTTTGGCAGCCTTAACGTATAAGTAAATTATTTCTTCGCACTGCACTCTCTTTTGCACTTTGCTTACTTTCTGTGCTGCAGCAAATCCGCCTTTAATAAAATCCGGCAGTTTTTTGAGTGTTGTATCTACTAAAACATCAAGACCAAAGGCTTCTATTGTATATATTTTTGTCTTTTTATCAGTTGCAAGAACTTGTATAATATCGATATCGCTCATCTCCATTGACGCATTAATTTCCTTAATTTTATTTTCAAAGGCATTAATTTCATCATCAACAGCAATACACTGAGTTAACACAATTATAAATGGAACACCTATAGAATGCAGATTCTTTATAAACTCTAGTTCTGCTCCTTGATATCTATTACTTCCAGAATTGATGCAGTACCAGATAGCATGAATACGGTCAAAGTGGTCATCTGATGAAGCTTTTTCAGCAATTGTTTGTCTGATTTTACTTATCGAATCCTTCGTTTTTTCAGAATCCAATTCCAGCCCAACTGTATCCCAAATATGTATCGGTATGTCTGGACTATCATACTCATTAATCTGTTCAGTAACAGGCCTTCCCGATCCGGTTGCTGCCAAATCTGAACTAAAAACAGCATTTAATAGTGTACTCTTTCCGGTTCCAGTTATACCAGCTACCATAATATTAGCTGTGGGTAAGTTGTCGCGGTCAAGTTCATCAACCGTCTTGTTTAAGGCTTCCTCATTCATCTTTTCTTTCTGTTTATTAGTGTACCCGTTCATATGAATAACCTATTCCTTTCTGCGTTTCAATTCTTCTCGAATTCTTTTTGACATCAGTTCATTATTTTTTAAATCCCAATCATTTGACCTTTCTATAACACACGTAAGTGCGTTCAGATATGTTTCTCCAACAGCCCCAATATATGCGGTTGCAACACAAGCACTTAAAATTGGAACTGCCATAAATGGTGTAGCTATCACTCCTACAATAGCATCTGCAAATATATCTGTTGCAAATTCTTTTGCTGAATTAATACCAACTAAACTGTTTAAATCCACTAACATTTTTATGCACATTCCATGTACTATAGGTATACACCCAACAGGCACAAATCCAATTTTCATTGCCTTATCAGAATATCTATCCACACAATGTTGTCCATTTTCTCTTAATGTTTGTATCCGAATATCTTTTTCTTTCTGCAACTTGATTAATTTGCTTTCGAGGATAGTAACCTTATTGTTGTCATAATCTAATATTGAAGAACGCAATAGTTCTGTGGCTCCAAACGCCTCAACAGTTCCTCCTTTTGTTTTATAATCTTTTGCCAAAACTCTCGTTAGTGTTATTTCAGGCAAATCATGCCTGATTTGCTTTTCGAGTTCTCCAATTTCATCATCTATGCATTGCGTTAATGCAATAACAAACGGTATTTCATAATCTATTGATAAATTTCTTATCAAATCCATTTCATATGTTTCAAATCTGCTACTTCTATAATTCACGCAAAAAAGAACCACCGTAATATCTTTTTCAAGTTCATTGTTCTGAGCGAGTTTTATGAATTCATGTATTTCTTTGAGCGTACTATTAGTTATTGTTCTATCAATTTCCAGACCAACTGTATCATACAAATTCACCTGCTTGCCAATCATTCCATAACAACCATCTGACTGTTTTTCGCCCAATGGTAGTAATATTTTCTTTGAATAGACTATATTCTCTTTCGTTATAGCCTGGCCTGTTCCTGTCGGTGCAAGATTTTCGTCCATTATGGCATTTAACAATGTACTTTTCCCTGCACCCGTCTTTCCCATAATTACTATGTTTAATTTATTCAATATCATTTTCCTCCATAAATGAACTTTGAAACATCATCTAGCCCATAAGTTGATATTACCCCTTGTTTTGTTTTCTTATCCTTTGCTAATACTGGAAGCACCTTTATACTATTAATTGAATTACTCATCTTTTCGGCATTTTCTGTATAGTCTTCGTCAATGCAGGATGTTAATACAACCAGAATTTTAACATTTGGATATTTTGACTGAATACCTAATATCAATTTAGCTTCTAGCTCTTCAATTTTGCTTGTTGATAAACAATAAATAAAAACTGTCATTCCGGCGTCTGCCAACCAATTTATTCCATCTTGAGTCTGCTTTACATATTCCTTGCCTAAATCTATTCCATTAAGTTCATACCACACCCGATTGCTATCATCCTCATATACGGTATAGTTTTTCTCTTTTATTATAAACTTTATGCCGTTATGTTTTCCTAGTTCTTCAATCAACGTAGTTTTCCCGGAACCCACTTTTCCGGCTATTACTATCTTTGATTTCTTTTGTTTACAAGAAATGGTATCTGCATACTTTTTGCTTAATACTGAACACATAAAAAGATATTCGTCAGCGGAGCATTCCAGTTCTAAGTCAACACCTCTATTTCCTGTGTTATATTCATCAGCTATTACAGAGATTATTTTTTCTGCATTGTCATACAATGATGCATTTGTATATTCTTTTCTAGATAGCGGTGACGTATTAGGTGCATGAATCCACTCTGCATTTTCATTTTCCATAAAATAAGAGATGGTCCTTGCAACGTAGTTACTAATAATCTTAATTTTATTACGATTCATTCTTCTACCTCCGAATCTAATCTCATAATCTCTCGGAATCTTTAGCTCTTGATTTATAAGGGTTCAGATTACATTTTTATTAAAATCCCTATTACTATTTGTAAATATCAATCACTTTTTCGCCTCGTAAGATAAGGCGTTTTTGCAGTGCATGGTAAGCATTTTTTTACATACTTATGGTAAGGAGTTTCTTCCTCTGCCCTTTTCGGTATGTGATCATGCTCTTTATAGAAATCCGCTTTCTCGCATTTGGCAAACTCCTTTTACTCATTGGTAATTGCTTCTTTGCACGTTTTGTTTGTGCTGGAAATAAGCTCCTTTAAGTTCACGGATCAGTTATGTCCGGTATCATTCGAATTCTTCTGGCAATCCCTCTGTAGGTGCTGGTTACATTCAATATTACGGAAACAGTATTTTTCATTATAGTTGACTCGATTATGGAAATCCCAAGGTTTGGATTTCCACAAGAGATCATTTTATTTGTTTTCTATATTCTCACCTTGGCCTTTTAACCAGAGATCAATACCTTTATTTCCATATACCTCAGCAGTAACAAAATATCTACCATCATCTTGTCGAGTGGCTTTTGCAGTAGGTAGACGGTCTAATACTGCGTTGATATCGGATCCTTTATAGGTGAAATTGGCTTTATGCAGCTGACCGGTATACATGAAAGGAATTCGTTTTCGAAATTCTCCCTCTTCAAAGCGATCCCGGTAAGGAACGTGGAATGTTTCATCCAAAATTTTGTATTCTGATATTCGATCTATTCGATATACTGTAGGATATCCGGGATATTCCTTGTCTTTGTCTCCGACATAACCAATCAAATAGAAATAATATTCAGATTCCATAATACCAACAGGTTTGATAATGGAGTTAGTTTCTTCACCATTGGTCTTTTGGTATTTTAGTTGAATCTTTTTCTGTGAATAAACTGCTGTTCCAAGTTCCCAGATAATGTCTACCAGGATTTTTCCGTGCCGCGGCTCCACATAATGAAAGATTTCGTTGTTTACCAGGTCTTTCATTTTTTTTCTTTCAGCGGCAGGCAAACAGGCATTGATCAAATCGCTGATAATTTTCTCCATTTCCTGTTTGCTGAGAGCACGGCTATCCAAAAGGATTTTAGCTGTAGCGAATAATTCAGCATTAGTGAGAGTAACGGTTTTAGCACTGACGATTCGAAAACCTTTGGCTGTCCGATCATATCTTATTTCAGCAGCTTCACCCCCGGTAGTGGTGCGGTTTGAATAGAAGTCTCGGATAGAGTCTATGTCCCGTTGAATCGAACGGGGGGTTACACCGTATTCTTCTGCTAAGTCCTCTTTGTGAATTACCTCTCCTGATAATAGGCGAGTATAAATTTCTAATACCCGATCGTGTTTGCGGATTGTTTCTTTTTCGGTATTCATATAACCCCTTCCTTTATTATTGAATGACTTTAAGCCGATTATAACGTATTGGAATGACAGCAAATGTCATTTTGACAAGAATTTTGTAAAAGTTTATACTTGAAGTATATCACGAATAATGCTAATGAGCAATGATTTGAATGCTTGCAGGACGTTCAAACAACATTTATAATTTGTACAATGAAATCAGGAGGTTTATATGAGTGAAATAGATTACATAGCAATTGGAGAAAGAATTCGGAAAGCACGTAAGGCGCAAGGGCTAACACAGGAAGCAGCTTCGGAAAAATGTAACGTTACCAGTTCTTTTTATGGAAACATAGAACGTGGGAGCCGAAAGCTGAGTGTTGAAACTCTGGGAAAGATATCAAAAGGCTTAGGCGTATCAACACATATCTTACTGTTTGGAGATGATTTAAAGAAGCATGATATGTTAGTTGAGGTATTATCGGAGGTTCAAAGAAAGGCAGATGAAAAACAGTTCGAGAAGTACTTGGCAGTTATAAAATCAATAGCTGCTATTATCGATCAATTGTAGTCTGCAGCCGGGACAAATGTTCCGGTCTTTTTTTTGTTTTGATTTTCAAATAAATATAGAACTGTAATTAAGTAATAAGCTCTTCCTTCATATCGTAAAGAATACTGTTCAAGTCCATGATCGATGTTTTATGGTTAATTGCAAAAATGATGACACTATCCCTTACATTTCGAGGATGAAGTGGTTCGGCGTGACCAAGGCGCAGGATATATTGAGTCTCTGCTAAATCGGAACCTAAAGAAATGCAGATTGCCAATAATTTATTGCGAGATGGATTTGATTTGGTGCCATCAAAAATCTGGTAAGTATAAACTTTATCCAGATTAGAAAGGCGCACAATATCAGCTTTGCTGCAGGTTGATTTGCCGAGCAAATGATTCAATGCCTCGGCAAGTGTAGTATTGTCAAATTCGTTCTTATTGGTGTCCAGATACTTTTGAAGGCTGTTTTCTGTAGATATCAGCTTCAATAATTCGTCGGTTGTTCTTTTTCTCATAGATATTTCTCCATAAACAAAGTATAATCATCATAATATATTCTTGCAATTAATGCAATATGCTGGCAGCATACCGGAAAAACAAATTGATGGGGAGATAAAAGGTACAATGATTTTTCAGGATAAAATTTATAATGAAGTGGCAGAACTGGGGAAGAAGGAAGATTACCGAACGGTCTTGGTTCGTGGAGAAGATGGAGCGATGATGGTGTGTAAGGAACTGTTGGAAGAACTCGTACCTGTCTATCAGCAATTGAACGAGCTGAATCATCCTAACTTGGTTAAACTTTATGGTATGGGATTATATGAGGGAAAACCGGCGGTATTCATGGAATACTTTCCGGCGGTATCGTTAGAGGAAAAGATGATACAGGCAGGGAAATTTACGTTAGATATGGTGAAGCGTATTATGCTTCAGATTTGCGATGCGGTTTATTGTTTTCACAAAAAAGGGATTATTCATAGGGATTTATCGCCGTCAAATATTCTGATCAATCCCCAAGGCCTAATCAAAATTACAGATTTTGGAATTGCCAGGTTTCATAAAAGAGGTCAGGCAAGTGATACGGTTTTGTTGGGTACAGCCGGATTCGCCGCACCGGAACAATTTGGCTTTGCCCAGACCGATGAAAAAACAGATATTTACTCTTTGGGAGTATTGATGAACTGGATGTTAACCGGAAAGCTTCCGGTAGAAGAATTATATTGTGGAGAACCGAAAATTTCAGCAATCATAAAAAGCTGTATTAATATGAATGCCAGTGAGCGGTGTGAAGTTCAGGATATTGAAAAGGCGATTGATAGTCCCAAAGTACATAAAGGGTCATTAAAACGCAGAATATTGACCAGAGTTCCCGGATTTCGTACCGGAAATAAGGTACATATGACATTGGCTGTGATTACCTATGCATATGTGACTTTCATGTATTTAACAGGGTTATTTGCATTTCGACTTGAAAGGTTTTGGTATAGACTTGTCGGGTTTTTAATATGTACTATGGGGATTGGTTGGTTTGTCGGGAGCTTTTCAACAATGGCTTACCGCTTTCATATGAATGCAGGAGGGAGAAAGGCGGTATTGTTTTGCATCTATTTCATCATTGGATTTATCATTCTTTATTTTGGGTTTGAATTTTTGCTTCATTCTTAACTTTCAGATATATATATTATGCTGACAGCATACCCCAAAAGAGAAAAGGCTGTTTATAATCAGTAGTGATACAGATTATAAGCAGTCTTTTTATTGTCACAGATGATCTGCCACATGTGCTAAGGCACTGATGGTTTTCAGATATTTTTCATATTGGGTGTTACCGCTTTTCTTGACTTCGGATAAAATATTCAGGATGCGTTCGTCTGTCTGTGGCAATTCATCGCTGAGTAAGTAATCAGCGCTGACAGAAAATGTGCTGCATATAGAGCAAAATGTCTCTAATGACATGATTTTAATGCCTCGTTCTATATTGCTGTAAAATGAGGGGGAGATACCACACTGTTCTGCAGCAGCTTCCTGAGAAAGTCCTAATTCTTCCCGGCATCTTCGGATTCTTTTGCCAAGTTCGTAATAATCTATTTTTTTCATGGGAACACCTCCATTGTTTAATTCTACAAGTAAATAGGGAAAATAAAACATCCCATAAGAAATAATATTGCCCATAAGAACTAATCATGATACAATGTTTGCAAAGACAAATAGGTCGGCTGGGAAGTATCCATGTATCTCCTCAAAAGAGTAGAACTTTTCAATTAGATATTATAATCATGATGAATGACACCTCGACAAAACTTTTATTGCAATTATAATATTTAATATTTGTAATGACATGAGGTGTCATTTTTTGGTGCTATCATTATATCAATCAAGATATCCAAGCTATAACAAGGAGGGGTGTAAAACGATAAGAAAGTATTTCCTGAAATAGGAAGATAGTTGGAAGGATGGCACTTTGAGCAGATGGATTGAAAAGATTGACAGTATAAGGAGGTTTTATGAGGGATTATAAAGTAACGATATGCCGTGTTGGGCATGCCATCGTTAAGGCCGATTCAGAGGAGGAAGCTAAGACCTTAGCAAGTGGACTTTTGCCGGAGCAGATTCAGTGGCTTTTGCCGGAACCACAAGCTCCACCATTTCTGATAACATATGTGGAACCAGTGGAGGAAGATTAAAAGAAAGCGTAGACAATATTGGTCTTACAGTATTTAGTGCATTAATCAATGAAGAGACTACTGGCAGGGGAACTGCCGGTACTGTAAGCAATAAGTACATTAAAAAGTGAGGAGATGTTAAGATGAAAGAAATGAATTTCGAAAAGATTGGAAAAGTGATGGATTCTAAAGCAAAGGAACTTGCAGGACAGGCTTCCAAATTAGAGGGTGAGACAAAAAAAGGGTCTGGCAAAGAAAGAGAATGGCTTTTAATATTCTCCATCATTGCTGTTGTGTCCGCATTTCTACCCTATGTAAAAGTTACCAGTTTTATGGGAACATTAAGTGTGAGTTTATTTGATATGGTATGTCAAGAACTTTGGAATTTGATACTTTGGCTTCCCCAAATTATTGTGCTGATTATGGTTGCTAAAAAGGTTCGTTATTCCGACATTGTAATTCCGATTATAACAGGAATTGGATTTTGGTTGAATGTACTTTGGGCAATCGATGTATATGATGATATGGGTGGTAATGATTATGCAATGTCATCATATGGGATCGGTATCTGGCTGATTATTGCTTCTTTATTTGTAAGCGATGAATAACTTACCGTTCCCCACTTATACTTTTTTCGTCTATAATAGTCTATATGGGTAATAATCCCCTGTTTTCCGGGGTTAATGTTTCTGTATCGATCAGGCCAGTGCAGCGTT
>Ga0153999_1000797_pt1 | contig 13255 bp, 13 predicted proteins | sample TSNC083MetaG_FD_104675 | JGI IMG/M metagenome (GOLD analysis project Ga0153999, IMG submission 104675) | Attine ant fungus gardens microbial communities from North Carolina, USA - TSNC083 MetaG | ecosystem: Host-associated > Fungi > Mycelium > Unclassified | place: USA: North Carolina, Lumber... | reverse complement strand
TGGGAATCCATGTTGATTAATTCTTTGCCGTGGGTAGTCTGCTTATATACCTGAATCAGGGAATATTCGGTCTTACGGCCGGTCAGCGCAGCGTTCGGATGATGCTCAAGGATAATATCACAGCCCGGGAGCAGCAATTCTTTGCAGCGTCCGGTATTTTTTACATGACAGGTGACCACTTTACCCTGAATATCGGCGTAAGCGATAAAGCGGTTGGGGCGACTGAGAAATTTGGCGAAAACGATGTGTTCATAGTTCATGGTAAAAACCTCATTTTTAAATATTGTACAGGTAAAATCATGCCAGTTCTACCTGTTTTTGTCAAGGGAAATGTGTTATAGTTACAGAAAAAGGAATAAACAATGGAAAGTGTGATAAAAATGCAGGAATTTCATATCAGACAGGCGAATGAGGCCGACGCAGAAGCAATTGCCTGGGTGATTGATCAGATTAAACAAGGAATGGAACAGCCGGAATGGTTTGTGGCAGGCGACCGGACTTATGTGGAGCGGCATATTTCAGCGCAGGGATTTACGGTGGTGGCGGAAGCAATGCAAGGGAAAAACAGTCGTATTGTGGCTGCATTTGTGGTGGATGTTCCGGGCGATAAGGCGGAGAACCTGGGGTTTGAACTGACCCTTGACCAGGCGGAACGAAGGAAAGTGGCCCATATGGATACGGTGGCGGTATTGCCGGAATATCGCGGACATCGGCTGCAGGAGCGGCTTTTAGAAGTGGCGGAAGAGAAAACGTTCCAACAGGGGATGAAGTATCTGATGTGTACGGTTCATCCGGAAAATCGCTATAGTCTGAATAGCATGATGTCTCGCGGTTATCGGATTATTGGCACAAAAGGAATGTATGGCGGGTTTTTGCGGCATATTCTTTATAAACCGGCCGGTCGGGAAAGGGCTGGAAAGACAGTGCCGGAGACACCGGCAGTCCTGGCCAGTGCCTGTCTGCTGGGAGTCTGCTGCCGCTATAACGGCGGCGGAGTGCTGGAAGAGCAATTGTCTGCCATGATGCCGGCAGTTACGATGATTCCGGTCTGTCCGGAGATCATGGGCGGCCTGCCGACGCCGCGAGAGCCGGCGGAACGGGTGGGGGAGCGGATTCTGACCCGGTCCGGGGCTGATGTAACGGCGGAATATGAAAAAGGGGCCGGCGAAGTACTGAAACTGGCAAAGCTGTATGGCAGTACCTGCGCTGTCTTAAAAGAACGCAGCCCTTCCTGCGGCAGTGGATGGATCTATGACGGAAGTCACACCCAAAAATTGACAAATGGCGATGGAATTACGGCAGAACTGCTAAAAAAGAATGGAATCCGGATATTTGGTGAGAGTAACATCAACGAGCTAAAAGATTTTATAGCTGTTATTTAAAATTTATGTTATACTGTGAACACTGTGGCAAGAACGAATCAAGATAAGAAAGGGAAAATACTATGAATCTTTCAGATAATGAAGAAATAAGAAATCCAAAATTAGTTGCAGCAATGCAGGCGATGCTAAAGCATGACAATGAACAGACCCGCAGCCAGATGGCGGCGGAGCTGCTGGATTCCCGTCTGCTTTCGCCGGTACAGCAGCAGACGATATTAACCGAGCAGAGCGGACCGGCCAAACGAGTCCGGTTTATGGATATTAAAAATACCGAAGGTGATAAGTATTATCTGGCCTTTACAGGTCTGGATGAATATGTCAAGTGGAATGATGAAGATAAGCACAACGAAGCGATGATCATGACCCTGGAGGATTTTGGTAATATTCTGATCCGTCAGCTGAATGGCCTGAAAGGCTTTGTTGTTAATCCATATGGTGAAAATATCAGCATTTCCAAAGATTTATTATTATCATTACTAAAACAGCGGGAAGCGAAGATGGAAGCCGAGAGAGGAAATTAGGTTCATGAAAGTAATCGGTATCACCGGTGGCGTCGGTGCCGGTAAAAGCAGGATCCTGGCAATTTTGCAGGAAGAGTATAACGCCTGGACGATTCAGGCGGATGAGGTGGCAAAGGCCCTGGAAGAACCGGGACAGCCGGGGTTTGAGGGCCTGTTGGCGGCTTTTGGTCCATCGCTCCTGACGGAAGATCAAGTCATCGACCGCCGCCGGCTGGCCGAGCTGATCTTTCGCGATCCACAGGCCCTGAAACAGGTCAATGAAATCATTCATCCATTGACCTGGGCAGCAATCAAAGCGCAGGTTCGTGACAGCGATGCAGATCTGATCGCAGTGGAAGCGGCGCTTTTTGGCCGCCAAAGCCGTGAAATCTGTACGGAACTGTGGTATGTGGATTCATCCGTGGAAAATCGCATCCGGCGGCTGCAGGAAAGCCGCGGTTACGACCGGGAGAAATGCTGCCGGATGATGGACAGCCAGCCTTCCCGTGAAGAATTTCTGGCCCTGGTCGACCGGGTGATTGATAACAATGGAACCTTGGCAGAGGTTCGGCAACAGATAAAAGAGATATTAGAAGGATAATCATTATGAGACTAGTAAGTATTGCCAGCGGAAGCAGCGGCAACTGTATCTATATTGGTTCTGATCATACCCATATTCTGGTAGATGCAGGTATCAGCAACAAGCGGATCGAGCAGGGACTAAATGCGATTGGCTTAAAGGGCAGTGATTTAAACGGCGTGGTGATTACCCATGAGCATTCCGATCACACCAAAGGTCTGGGCGTACTGGCCCGTAAGTACGGGATTCCCATCTATGCTACCAAAGAGACCCTGGAGGAGATTGATGAGATGAAGTATCTGGGAACATATCCCCGCGAACTTTATCAGCCGGTTGCCCCGGAAGTGAACTTTGCGATTGGTGATCTGGAGCTGCAGCCTTTTTCCATTTATCATGATGCGGCCAATCCGGTTGCTTACCGGGTTCGGCATGAACGTATCAATGTGGCCGTGGCTACCGACATGGGGCATTTTGATCAACATATTATTAACCATTTAAAAGACCTGGATGCCGTATTGCTGGAATCTAATCACGATGTGAACATGCTGCAGACGGGACCCTATCCATACTATTTAAAACGACGTATTTTAGGGGATCACGGACATTTGTCCAATGAAAATGCAGGCAGGCTGCTAAATTACATACTGCATGATAATATGAAACAGATTTTACTGGGCCATCTTAGTAAAGAAAATAACTACGAAGCCCTGGCTTACGAGACCGTGAAGCTGGAGATCGATCTGGGGGACTGCCCCTACCGGTCCGGTGATTTTCCGATTACCGTAGCCGAACGGAGTGAGCTGTCAGAAATCATAAACCTGTAAAAAACAAAAAAGAGAGGCGAATCAGACAATGAATAAAGTGATTATTACCGTGTTAGGCAAAGATACGGTCGGCATTATTGCCAAGGTGTGTACTTATCTGGCGGAGAAGCAGGTGAATATCCTGGATATCACCCAGACCATCGTACAGGGATATTTTAACATGATGATGATTGTCGACATGGATCAGGCCAATGTGCCTTTTGAACAGATTTCCGGTGATCTGGAGAAGATCGGTGAAGGGATTGGCGTTCGAATCAAATGCCAGCGAGAAGAAATATTTACCAAAATGCATCGGATTTAATTGGCAGAAAGGCGGAAATCAATATGTTAAATATGTTTGAAGTAATTGAAACCAACCACATGATTGAGCAGGAAAAGCTGGATGTCCGGACCATTACCATGGGCATCAGCCTGCTGGATTGCTGTGATAATGATCTGGCCAGACTGAATGAGAAGATCTACAACAAGATTACCTCTTATGCCAGAGATCTGGTAGCTACCGGGGAAGCGATTTCCCGTGACTTTGGTATCCCGATTGTCAATAAGCGGATTTCGGTTACGCCGATTGCCCTGGTGGGCGGCTGTGCCTGCAAGACGCCGGAGGATTTTGTGACCGTTGCCCAGACCCTTGACCGGGCGGCAAAGACGGTGGGAGTAAACTTTATCGGCGGCTATTCGGCGCTGGTATGTAAGGGCATGACGCCGGCAGAGGAGCATCTGATCCGTTCGATTCCCAAGGCGCTGGCGGTGACCGAGCGCGTCTGCAGTTCGATTAATGTTGGTTCAACGAAAACCGGTTTGAATATGGATGCAGTAAGGCTGATGGGTGAAATCGTGGTTAAGACTGCGGAGGAAACCAAGGAGAATGATTCTCTGGGCTGCGCCAAGCTGGTGGTGTTTTGTAATGCGCCGGATGACAATCCGTTTATGGCAGGCGCTTTCCACGGGGTAACCGAGGCGGACGCCATTATAAATGTCGGGGTCAGCGGCCCGGGCGTAGTAAAAGTAGCCTTGGAAAAAGCTCGGGGCGAGAACTTTGAAGTGCTTTGTGAAACCATCAAGAGAACAGCTTTTAAGATTACCCGCGTAGGCCAGTTGGTGGCGCAGGAAGCATCTGTCCGGCTGGGGATTCCGTTTGGAATCATTGATTTGTCACTGGCACCAACCCCGGCAGTGGGCGACAGTGTTGCTGAAATTCTGGAAGAGATTGGTCTGGAACGCGTGGGTGCGCCGGGAACTACGGCGGCTTTGGCCATGTTAAATGACCAGGTGAAAAAAGGCGGTGTGATGGCTTCTTCTTATGTGGGCGGTCTTAGCGGTGCATTTATTCCGGTCAGTGAAGACCGGGGAATGATTGAAGCGGTAGCGATGGGAGCGTTGACGTTGGAAAAATTAGAAGCGATGACTTGTGTCTGCTCCGTCGGTCTTGATATGATTGCGATTCCCGGTGATACTCCGGCGACCACCATTGCCGGTATCATTGCTGATGAAGCGGCAATCGGAATGATTAATCAAAAGACGACCGCCGTCCGGATTATTCCGGTGATCGGCAAAACGATTGGCGATACGGTGGAGTTTGGCGGACTTTTGGGGTATGCACCGGTAATGCCGGTAAATCCGTATTCCTGTGAGAAGTTCGTGACCCGCGGCGGACGTATTCCGGCACCGATTCATAGTTTTAAAAATTAGAGAGAACTCTGGGTTTGAGTGGGCGGTTGTGATAATGGGAAAAGAAACATTGGAATCCATGTTGGATTATTTTATGAATGAACATCTGAAGCAGGTGACGGTTAGTAATCCGGTGAATAAAGAGAAGCTGATAAAGGTAAAGATACGACCGCTGAGCTTAAAAGGTGAGTTGATGTTTCAGGCAGAAGAATTTACTGCGAAACAGGTGTTTCACAAGAACATGAACCGGGCGGAGGTTCTTTTGTATCTGCCGAAGTTACTGGCTGATGATTTCCGTCAGGCGGAGCTTAGCTCGGGATTGGGCAGTGCCACGGTTCTGGTCAGTAAAAAGGGCATGGCGACAGTGAAAAGCAAATACATTGATCAAGCGAAGAGGACTGCTGCACCAGTGCTGCCGGAACATAACCGCCAGAAGCGGTATGTGCTGGCCGAAGGGCTTCCGGTACCTTTTTTGGTTGATCTGGGCGTAATGACAGCCGAGGGGAAAGTGGTTCGTTCGCAGTATGATAAATTCCGGCAGATCAACCGGTTTTTAGAGTTTATTGAGGATATCCTGCCAAAACTGGATAAGGCCAGAGAGACGACGATGATTGACTTTGGCTGCGGCAAATCCTATCTGACGTTTGCGATGTATTATTATCTGCATCAGTTGAAAGGGTATCCGATTCGGATTATCGGCCTGGATCTGAAAGAGGATGTGATTGAACGCTGTAATCAGTTGGCCCGTCGCTATGAATTTGAACATCTGGACTTTTACTACGGCGATATTGCCGATTACGAAGGTGTCAGCCAGGTGGATATGGTAGTGACTTTGCATGCCTGTGATACAGCGACCGACTATGCTTTGGAAAAAGCGGTCCGCTGGGGGGCGAAAGTGATTTTGTCAGTACCTTGCTGCCAGCATGAACTGAATGGGCAGATCAAGAATGAATTGCTGCAGCCGGTGTTACAGTATGGCTTGATCAAAGAACGGATGGCAGCACTGTATACGGACGCCGTTCGGGCGGAATTATTGGAACAGATGGGGTATCGGACCCAGATTTTGGAATTTATTGATTTGGAGCATACACCAAAGAATATTTTGATTCGGGCGGTGAAAGAGGGTGCGCCAAAGGAGAATGGAGAAGAGCTTCGACAGCTTCTTGATTTTTTGCAGGTGCAGCCAACCTTATATCGGCTGCTTAAATCTGAATAAGGAAAACAGTTAAATATGTTAGAATGAATGGCTTGAGGATTAGTGTCCTGAAGCCATTTTAATTTGCCCTACGCATTTTTAGAAAAAATGTTATGATGTTAAAAAAAGAACTCAACTTTCATTTATTTGTATCGTGCAACCGGAAATATCAACGTCTTCAAGCCGCAAAGATAATGCTTCTCCTATCCTCATCCCCGTCTCAAAGAGAAGATAGAGCAGAAAATATCGGCTATGCCGAAGGAAAGGGGATCAATTATTATGCCTCTTATCCGGAAGCAAAGAGTCCTTATGCAAAGGACAAGTTCGCAATCATCATAAAAAATTAAGAAAAATGCATTTGTTTTATATTGATATATTTATTGCTACAAAGTATAATACAAATGTAATGAACAGGGTAATGTTCTGTATAATCAGCGCTTACATGTCAGAGCAAGGCCACATATTTGATTTGGAGAATTTAGTTAAAAAATATCAGATTCCGCTTTCAAATGGTGATACTGCTACCTTAATGAAAACTAAGCTACAAGCTGTGCCAGATCGCTAACTTTAGCCCCAGGAAAAAAGCAACAAGAACTTGTTTATATTCTGGAGTTAGAAGACACAGAGCAGGCCAGGGAGGTCTTTCAGAACGATCAGGAGGCAGCGCGGGCATATATGGAAAACGATTATGCCGGAGTGGCAGATGCTCTGGCCGGGATTCCGGTGGAACAGATGGACATGCATGAAAAATATCTGCTGGCAGTAGTATATATCCGTGGACAATCGGTAGATTCTTTCAATATGTACACAAAAGAACGCTTGATTCAGAAGCTTGATATGGTATCGGCAGACAGCAGTCTGACTGGTGAAGATAAGACGCAGCAGGGATTATCAGAAGCAATACAATAGTTTATCAAAAGATATAGAGGGAAAGGATAATGAGATTTATCTTTCTTGGTTTGGGGCAGGCGGAGCATATAGTATAGGAGACGAAAAGGTAAGTAAACTGGTGGTTTCCGGTATTTATAATCCTGAGATGATAGAAAAGATTGGGGTGTGGAAAACGGAAGGGTTGGAAGGGCTGGCGGAAAAGGTGCTGGGTGAGAATGTGTTGTTTGGAGAAACACCACTAGAAGAAATCCATAAAATAAATTTTATAAAAGCCCTAAATGCTGAAGAATATGCAATATGGACGGGTGAAGGTGTTTTAGAAATGGATATGGATGTGTTTGTTCGAGCGGTTGAAAATATGGGAGAAAAATATCAGGATGAAACAGATAAATATTTGGATTTTGATGAATTGCTTCGCATAAGGGGGAAGAAGAATTGAGATTAAAATCAAAGATTAAGTTATTATTTGTGTTTACCATGGTAAGTCTAATCGGTATTGGATGCAAATATGAAAAAAAAGAGGATATAGAACCAACGGTAAAAGAACCAAGAATATATAAGCATGATGATGAGTTACTTGCTTCAGGTAAGACCATAGAAGGGGATAATTGTTATGTCATTGGAAGCAAATCACTCAGTACCACACCACGTATAATCCCATCTATCTATGCAGTAGGGATACATTACCAAATTCAATTTGAAACTTTAGGGAAACGGGACGACGGTTACTTTATTATCCGAACGGAAACCAGCGAGTTGCATTTGGATGTGTATTCTATTGAATCAGGTGAAAAAATAAAGACGATTGATGTAAAAACGATTTTGCAGGAAGAATGTCCAGAGCTTCAAGTAGCTGCACTGTATTTTGGTGAAGATGTATATCAGGGAAAGCCATGCATGAAATTTGCGATTGGGAAACATCCTGATAGCTTTGAAGATGGATTAGAAGATATCCATCAGGATGCATATCTTGACGTGGATACAGAGGAATTATTTATAGTAGAGCGTTCAGATCAAAGTATGCAACTGTCTATGAGGCAAGAAACAGCAATATTTCAGGATTTTAATCATAATTTATTTAAATTAAATGGTATTGAAGGTGTGAGCGTGGGGCCGACTTATTGGGAGGACTCTTGCATGGTTTCTATGCCAATCACATCCTTGCCCAGGGAAAATAAGCGTTTATATATGTTGTTTCCAAATTTAAAAGAGGAGTTGGAAGCGATAAAACAGCGAGGATGGAGTAACGAGGACGAAGTTCCATATATTCTTATATGCCTGACAGATTATCCGACCAGCGAAGATATTATCAGTCTGTTTCTTACTGATGGTCAAGAAATCAGCTTTGAAGGAATGAAGATTTCTAAGTATTCCAGTGCGGATGGAAAAGAGCATAATATTCATAGCTTTGAGGAGTATCGACAGTATATGAAAACATATGAGTTGATTGATGAGTCAAAACTGTATCCAATATTTAGAAATGAATGATAGTAATTATGACATCAACTTAAAATATAGACTCTCTAAATGGTGAAGAAATGGCAGTACGGACTGGTGAAGGTGTTTTAGAGATGGATTTTGATGAATTGCTTCGCATAAGGGGGAAGAAGAATTGAGATTAAAATCAAAGATTAAGTTATTATTTGTGTTTACTATGGTAAGTCTAATCGGTTTTGGATGCAAATATGAAAAAAAAGAGGATATAGAACCAACGGTAAAAGAACCAAGAATATATAAGTATGATGATGAGTTACTTGCTTCAGGTAAGGCCATAGAAGGGGATAACTGTTATGTTATCGGAGGCAAACCGCAGGGCATAACACCAGGTATAATCCCATCTATTTATGCAGTAGAGACACATTACCAGCTTCAATTTGAAACTTTAGGGAAACGGGATGATGGTTACTTTATTTTCCGAACAGAAACTGAAGAGCTGTATTTCGATGTTTATTCTATTGAATCAGGTAAAAAACTAAAGACAATTGATGTGAAAACGATTTTGCAGGAAGAGTGTCCAGAGCTTCAAGTAGCGGCAACGTATTTTCACGAAGATGTATATCAGGGAAAGCCCTGCATGAGATTTGCGATTGGGAAACATCCCGATAGCTTTGAAGATGGATTAGAAGATATCCATCAGGAGGCATATCTTAATGTGGATTCAGAGGAATTATTTATTGTAGAGCGTTCAGAACAACGTATGCGATTGTCAATACTGATACAAGAAACAGAAATATTTAACGATTCTAATTATAGTTTATTTGGAATAAACGGTATTGAAGATGTGAAAGTACTCCTAACTGCCTGGGAAGGCTGTTGCATGATCTCTATGCCAATTACATCCTTATCTGAGGAAAATAAGCTTTTATATACACTGTTTCCGAATTTAAAAGAGGAGTTGGAGGAGATAAAACAGCGCGGATGGAACAGCGAGAAAGAAGTCCCATATATTTGTATATGCCTGACAGATTATCCGACCAGCGAAGATATTATCAGCTTGTTTCTTCCGGATGTTCAAGAAATCAGTTTTGAGGGAATGAAGATTTCTAAATCTTTCAGTGCAGATGGAAAAGAGCATGATATTCATAGCTTTGAAGAGTATCGACAGTATATGAAAACATACGAGTTGATTGATGAGTCAGAACTGTATCCAGTATTTAGAAATGAATGATTGTAATTATGACTCAACTTTTATCAGAAAGCAACTAAGGGTGGAACTTTGGATCTTGATGAATTACTTCGCATAAAGGGGGAGAGGAATTGAGATTAAAATCAAAGATCATGTTATTGTTTATATTGATAAGTTTGATTTGTTTTGGATGCAAATATGTAAGTAAAGAAGACATAGAGCCGACGGTGAAAGCACCTAAAATATATAAGCATGATGATGAGTTGCTTGCTTCAGGTAAAGCTATAGATAGTGACATTTGCTATGTTATTGGAAGTGGATTGGTCAGTACCCCATATATCATCCCGTCTATTTATGCAGTAGAGGTACATTATGAACTCCCATCTGAAACTTTAGGAAAGCGGGATACCGGTTATTTTGTTTTTCAGACAGAAACCAAGGTGTTATATTTTGATGTTTATTCCATCGAAACGGGTAAAAAAATAAAGACAATTAATGTAAAGGGTATTTTGCAAGAGAAATGCCCCGAACTTCAAGTACCAGGAATATCTTTTAATGAATATGTATATCAAGGGAAGCCATGTATGACATTTGCGCTTGAGAAATATCCCGATAGCTTTGAGGATGGATTAGAAGATACACTTCAGGATGCATATCTTAGTTTGGATTCTGATGAATTATTTATAGTAGAGCGTTCAGAACAAAGTAAGCAATTGCCAATGCTAATGCCTATGCTGATACAAGAAACAAACATATTTAACGATTCTAATTATAATTTATTTGAAATAAACGGTATTGAAGGGGTGAGTGTATTACCAACCTGGTGGAAGGGTTGTTGCATGGTTTCTATGCCAATCACATCCTTGGCTGCGGCGAATAAGCGTTTATATACACTGTTTCCGAATTTAAAAGAGGAGTTAGAGGTGGTAAAACAGCGTGGGTGGAACAGCGAGAAAGAAGTCCCATATATTCGTATATGCCTGACAGATCATCCAACTAGTGAGGATATTATCAGTCTGCTTATTCCTGATGGTCAAGAAATCAGTTTTGCAGGAATGAAGATATCCAAGAAATCAAGTATTGATGAAGAAGAGCATGATATTCACAGCTTTGAAGAATATCAACAGTTTATGGAGCCGTATGAGTTAATTGATGAATCCGAGTTGCACCCTATATTTAAAAATGAATAATTATAATTATGAGTATCAAATCGTCCAGGCAGAGGGTGTCAATAGGGGATATAGTGAATGGATTGTTGACATAGCAAGACATCCATTATAAGATATATAATGCAAAAAAATAAAAACTAAGATGGAGGAACAAATGAAGAAGATTTTACCTGTATTATTGACGGTTGCCTTAATGTTGGGGGCATGTGCAAGTAAAAGCAGTTCGGAACCGGTAGATGGCACAACTGCTACAGAGGCAGCAAAAGAGACCAAAAAAGAAACAACAGAAGAAACAACAGCTGAAGCAGCAAGTAGGAATATTGATGTCACCTATGTTGGTGATGGCAAGCTTCCCATCGTGGAGGTTGGCGGTAAACGATATTTTGACTTTACTGCGGATGATTTTTTAAAGAAGCTGAATGCGAAAAGTAAAGAGATTATGAATGAAGCTTCTACTTTTAAACTGTCTGCACAGGAAACAGAAGGCAATCAGGTGATGATTGAAAGTGATAAAGAATTGATTTGCCTGTTGGAGATGGATTCAGATCATGAAAGAATCGCTCAGGTATATGTTATGGGAGTTCAGTCCGATGACTTTAAGTTAAGTAATTTAGCAGTCGAAGCGACACCCATTCTTATGGTTTTGGATCCGAATATGGAATCAAAATATGCAGGAATGCATCTTGTGGATATTGCCCTTGCGGCACAGATTAGCTTTAGCCAGTCACAGTACGCCTATGAAGGTGTACACGAAGGCATTCGGGAGAGAATTTATGGTGAAGAAGATTTCATTATCTTTAATTTTGCTCCGGCTTTAGACTCTGCGGATGAAGATGCAGCTGCGGAAGCGGTGGCCCGTACCGGAGCGAAGGTAGATTTTGGCTCACTTTCGGACGATTTATACAGTTTTCAGATTCAGGTGAATGAGGATGTATATCAGTTCCCGATGAGCTATGCAGATTTTATTACTTTTGGCTGGCAGTATGATGGTGATGAAACAAAAAACCTATCCTCTAACACCTACGGTTCAAGTGAGGTATTTAAAAATGGAAAACTGAAGTGTTATGCGGGGATTGCAAATTTTGATGTAAACACACGTCCGATCAGTGAATGTCATGTGATTTCTATTAAGTTTGATGCTTATATGGTAAAGGAATCTGATGTGACAATTACGTTGCCGGGTGGGATTACATTTGGCGGCAGTATGGATGAGGCAGTTGCATTATATGGTACCCCATATTATGAATATGATAATGGTACCAGCAGAAGAACGGTTACCTATCAGCTGGCTTCCCAACAGGAAGTGAAAATTAGTTCTGAATTTGAAAAAATGGATATTATTGGTGATATTGAAGTTCGGAACATAGTTAAGCCGGATGATTTTGTAGCAGGCGATATCAGTGATGAAGTTCCGGCAATTGTTGGTAAATATAAGGCCCCATCGAAGTTGAGTGACAACTTTGGTGATTTTATTGTGGAGTATGGCGGTGACCTTTATCAGCTTCCGGCTCCTGTCAGTGTGTTTGTTTCGAATGGATGGAAGATCCTTGAAGATGCCAGTCAGACATCTATTTCCGGAAAGGACAGCAGCTGGGTGACACTGATGAAAGATCATCAGAAGCTTAAAGTTATTGCCAAGAATTACGATGAGAATGCTGTCGGGATTGCCAATGGCTTTGTGACGGATACAGTTAGTGATGTGAATGGCAACAAAACTCCGATTCTGATTGCAAAGAATATTACAGTTGGAATGTCTCGGAAGGATTTGGAAAGTGCATTGGCTGGTGTTGCATTTGAAACAGATCAGTCCACCAGTTTTGATTATTATAATATTTATCCGACGGGTTCTAAGGTGGATTCTTATAGTATTTCTGTGTCGAAAGAGAGCGATACTGTGTCGAGGATATCGGTGAAATATGCGCCCTCGGTTTCGGAGTATGTGAATAGGTGAGAACCAGCTTGGGAAAAGAGCTGATGAAAGAACAGGCTGCTGATTGAGATTGACAGCCTGTTCTTTCTGTAGTAAAAATAGTATAAGGGCAGGGGGTACCGGTGTATGAAAATAAAACTGCAAAGCAAAATTATCGTAGGCAATATTATTATATTAGGTCTTTCCAGCATCATTACGATGTATTTAAGCATCAACATGCTGCTGATTAATACCGATGAATCCATTGAGCGCAATCTGCTGCATGTAGGTGAAATCGTATCCCTTCTTCCGGCAGTGATAGAGGGGCTTAAGGAATCACCTGATGCAGGCTGGATCCAGGGAGAAATCATGACTATGTTAGAAGAAACCTCCGATATCGACTATATTGTGGTATGTAACATGGAGGGGATCCGCTACTCCCATCCCAATCAGGAGCTTCTGGGGCTGCCGCTGGTTGGCGGGGATGATAAGCAGATCAGAGTATCGCCTG
>Ga0153999_1000795_pt1 | contig 13271 bp, 9 predicted proteins | sample TSNC083MetaG_FD_104675 | JGI IMG/M metagenome (GOLD analysis project Ga0153999, IMG submission 104675) | Attine ant fungus gardens microbial communities from North Carolina, USA - TSNC083 MetaG | ecosystem: Host-associated > Fungi > Mycelium > Unclassified | place: USA: North Carolina, Lumber... | reverse complement strand
CTGGTCAATGTCTTTAAAGTTCATCTGAATAATCGTCAAAATGTCTTCCCCGTAACCCATGCTTTCCAGCCGCGCTTTCGTCTTAACCGACTCCACCGGATCGACATCCAGGGCATATATATGCCCCTGACCGTCCAGACATTGCAGCATATGACTTGTATGACCGCCATATCCCAGGGTTACATCCAGGCCCTTCTGCCCCGGTTTGATCTGCAGAAAATCAAGAATTTCTTTCACACAAATGGAGATATGCATCCCTACCGGAGTACTGCCCTTTTGAATCACTCTCGCCACGGTATCCGGATATTTTTCCGGCTGCAGTTCCTTGTATTTTTCTTTGTAACTTTTCGGGTGGGTTCCTTTATATCTTGCCCGGCGTTTATGTGTTTGTTCCTGATTGTCCATGTGATGTTTTCCTTCCTATTCCTAAAGTCATGTACTTTTTTGATGTTCAATATCGGAACACCAGTTCCAAACTTCTGTTTGTTTTATTATACATGATTGAAGCATAGAAAGCAAGTCCATGAGCCTGACTCATGACTGAAGTCACAAGTCGGATTTTTCTGTCAAATATATTGTGTTTTATCTACATACCTCTTATATTCCAGCCAGAACCCATCTCTCGTTTGCAGCTGCTTCGTCTCTTTATCAAACTCCGGCTTCCGATCTATGCATTTCTTCGTAAACGCTTCAAAAGAACCATCTTCCGATTCACATCCACACATACACAGATAAGCCGATTCGTCACCATAAGCCCGATATTCACTATCAAACAACTGGTCATTGCCGCCTTTTAATTTCTCACTGCACCAAAGCCCGATAAATCCACTTTCCCGCTTCCCGAACAGCCAGTTTCCGCTTCGTTCCATCCGGTCAAACTTCTTATCCGCCCAGAACACATGGGTAAAATGGATGGGATGCGCTTCTGGAATTACATAAATAGCACCAATACCATTTTCTTCCTGTTTCACCGCCGGCATCACACCATTTCCATACCAATAACCAGGACGCATAGAACTGGCATCAAACGTTCCTCCCGGATGGTTGGCAAAACAGATCGTATCATTCCACAGGGCGGCGCACCACATATGCTGTTGATAACCATATACTCCTGGTTCAAAGCAGGTTGTTCCATGAAAGCGTTCATTCAACGAACGGGTATACGCATGAGTGGACTGGTCCACAGCAGTATTTTCCTCCAACAGGGTCAGATTCTCCCAACGGACAAAACTGTCTGTTTCTCTTGGCGACTGCACCGATGTCATGCAGTAATCTTTGGTTTTATATAAATGAATCAATGCATTTCCCGTCGAATAAACCGTTTTAATCTCCTGTTCCATCAGCTCAATCAGATTTTCCGGAAACTGATAGCTGCTCGTAGCGTAATAGGACAACCATTCATCACAGACAGATGCCGGAACTTCTGGGTTAATTATATTCATCAGTGACTGCGCTGCCTGGCGGAATGGATAAATAACCTCGCGATACACACGCCCCATTGGCGCAATGATAGAGCCACGGTAAGTATGCATGCACAACTGCGTCAGCATCTTATCTGCTGCCAGCTTGGCACGGTCGGCAATCTCCGGTTCTGCATAGTCAATGACGTTTAATAATGCAGCAAAAGTCACGCACATGTAGACTGTGCTTAAGAATTCCTCATACCCCTGTTCTTCTGCTTCAGTCAGCCACTGGCATACTTTTTGCCTGCCAAACTCATGCAGTTCTTTTCCATTCATATTCGCTCTGGTAAACCAGGAATCAGGATACAGACTTCCTGCCAGCATGGCCGAAGAATAAAACAGCAGCGCATGGTTTTCACTGAAAAAGCACATTCCGTCTTCTCCGTCCTGGTCCATCCAGTAACGGTAATTCAGCAACACTTCCTCAATTCTGGCCTTGAGTCCGGCATCTGGTTCATAGTTCTTCAGATAGCGAATAATTCCACTAACCAGAAAATCCGAACAGTCATAGCGGTCCTCTACCTGCTGCAAACTGATCAAGAAATTCTCCATGTCATCTTCCCGCTCCCGGCCAGTGTACTTTCTTGCCAGAATATTAGGAATCGCAAAACCAAACTGATCACCACGATTGACACTGACGACATCGGAAATGGATTCATAAATGCGCTTTAAATTGTCTTCATAGGTAAGTCCGTGAATCCAAACCGGAACCACATCTTCAATTACTTCCAAATGACGCACCAGCTTTTCACGCGACAGAATGGGTAGTAAGTCTTCCTCACCTGCGTTCGGTAAAATGGTACAGGCAACCAGCAAATACGGTTTCCCATGTTCCAGGGCAATCTCACTCTTTCCACTAATTTCAAAACCAGTCACCCTGGTTGCCACATCCGCAAAATCCGGGCTTTTAGTATCATACCCCAGAAAAGTTCCCGCCGGTGCCGGTGATGGGCAGCGCAGAAGATGTCCATCCAGTACCAGGTCTGACAACCACCTTTCCCTTTCAATATAGGGCTTTGTATGTTGTTCCTCTGGCAATACCACTGTAACCTCATCCTGATGATTCAGCAATTGAATTCCAAACAAGGTTCTGGTATCCCGTACACCCAGGTTCTGCAGATTTACATAAATCAGGTTTGCTCCTGCTTTTAATTCCAGCTTCATATCGGCCTTCTGAATCGGCTTATAACAGGGTGTATCCATTTGACACACCCTGGTTCCGTTGCACCACACAAAAACCGCTGCATAAGACCACAATACGGCATCTGCCGTCATATCCCGGTCCACATTCAGAATGACAGCTGCATCCAGCTCCACCTTCTGAAGCACCGAATAAAACGTGCTCACATCCACAAACCAATTTCCATAAGAAAAATAATACTTCCACGGCATCTTCAGCCGACTGTCCGCTCCCAGCATAACAGAGGCTTCCTGACCGGAGATACTGCAGTCAGCCACAATCGAGCGCAGATATTGTTCATAGCGAATCTGATTGCCCCGACTCTCCGCCGGCACCTCCGCCGAAAAGTCCGTTTCCCTGGGGCCGCTGATCAAATAATTCGTGATAAACCCGGCTTCATTTACTTTTAATGTACTCATATTGGGCGCACTCATCCCTTCACGGCTCCTGCGGTCATTCCACTCATAAAATATTTACTGGTAAACATGTAAAGCAATACGATCGGTATTACCGAAATTGCCGCTCCGGCAAACATAATGTTCCAGGCGGCCGTACCGTCACCACTGTTCCTCAGCATCACAACTCCCACCGTCAATGGCCGCATCTTATCATTGGACATGGTAAATACCAGCGGCATGATATATTCGTTCCAACCGGTTCGAAAAGACAAGAGTCCAATCGTCGCAATGATCGGTTTCAACAGCGGAAAAATCACCTTGTAAAAAACCTGAAAGAAGGTGCAGCCGTCAATCTTTGCCGCCTCATCCAGTTCCTTGGGCAAACTGTTAATAAAACCGCGCACCAAAAAAATATAAGTCGCCTGCCCCATTCCGGCAGAAATGAAAACAACACTCAGCAATGAAGTATTCATCTTCACCTTCACCGCCAGTTCAAACAACGGGCGCAGGGTAACGCTGCCGACATTTACAAACATAAACGCAACAAATAAACTATAGAGCAATTCTTTAAAACGAAAATTTTTTCTTGCAAACACATACCCGGCCATACTGGTAGAAAAAATCGTCAACAGCATTACGCCGCTGCTTAAAAAAAGGCTGTTAATCGTATAACGGGCAAAATTGGCTTTCCGCCACGCCTGCACATAGTTATCCAGGACAAATTTCCGGGGCAGCAGACGGGTTCCGCCGAGAAGCAATTCTGAGTTCTCTTTAAAGGAACCTAATATAATATAAACAATCGGATAGATAATCAACATTGCTACCGCAATCAAAAATATCATCAATACTAACCGAATGCACTTTGTCTTTGTTGAATACACGGTATGAGATTGTTCCATGATAATTCCTCCTTTTTTGCCTATATCACATCATCCAATTTCCTTGCCAGGAACAGATAAACAGCTGTGATCACTCCGATAATCAGCGCCGCCACAATACTGAGGACCGTTGCATACCCGATCTGCGGCGTACTGGTAGAACTGAAGATCAGCTTGTAAATGTAAGAGAACATAACATGAGAACGGTTGTTGGGGCCGCCGCCCGTAAGTACCATAATCGATTCATAATCTTTGAAGGCACTGGTAATCGCCAACATCAGGATTACTTTCAACACCGGACTTAACATTGGCAGCGTGACGTTAAAAAATGTCTGAATTCCATTAGCCCCATCAATCCGGCTGCTTTCATAGACTTCCTCGGAAATACTGGTTAAGCCGGAAATGAATAAAATCATATAGTTTCCCAGGCCGCCCCATACTGCCACAATTACCACCGCAAACATAACCACATTAACATCCCCCAGCCAGTCAACCGGCTTGCTGATCCATCCCAGGTTCTGCAGCGCTATATTCAGCGGGCCATTGAACACGGCAAAAATAAAGCTGAAGATCAAGCTGTAAATAGAAGCGCTGATTACTGTCGGAAGAAAGTAAATGCCCCGGAAAATACTGCTGCCGCGTAATTTCTGATTCAATAATACGGCCAGCAAAAGCGACAATGGCAAGATAAAGATTAATTTTAACCCGGCATACTCAAAGGTATGCAGCACACTCTTCCAAAAAGTTGTATCCGACAACATCCGGGTAAAGTTATGCGTGCCTGTGTAATAGGCTATAAATCCATTGTAATCATAGCAGACATAGCGAAACAGCCAGAAAAACGGATAGATCGACGTGACTGCCAGAAGCACAACCGAGGGCAGCAGCATAAGTGCTGCTGCAAAATCCCCACGGCTGTTTGCATGTTTTATTTTTTCTTTCCATGTAGACATCCAAACTCCCCCTGAACTATTTATCTAAATATTCTACGGTTCCGTCATTCGGATGAAGCGGGTCAAAATTCTTAATGATAACCCGTTTCACCTTACCCATCGAAACATCTGTATCCAATGCCTGATTGTAACGGGTATTCAGATCTGCAATGGCTTCATCCACACCGATTTCACCTTTTGCAGCTGACCAGAGTACTGCTTTATAATCATCGCCTTCTACGGTTATAGCCGGAATACTGGGATATACCCCTTCATAATTTTTCAGGGCAAAGTCAGCCAGACGACCGGTCCTGGTGCTGTCAACCCGCTCTGTCATGTAAGAAGATACCGGAAGTGCATAACCACCCTCCAGATAACCCTTTAAGAAATCCTCGCTGCTGAAAAATTTGATTACTTCCCAGGCTGCATCCTTATTCGGGCAGGAGGAAAACAGCAGATAACCTTTCTGGGTCATCAGGTTTAACGTACCTTTCACTTCTCCGTCCATCGTCGGAAGTTCCTCTACTACCCAGTCAAATTTGGTAATCGGGAACTGATCGGTAAATACGCCGGCTTCCTGGGACGCATTCGCCCATATTCCAAAGGTTCCTTCCGTAAACTGTGCTCTCATCGCATCAACACCCTGAGTTGCTGAACCTGGGAAAATACTGTTATCGGTAAAAAGCTGATTAGCCGTTGTAATAATATCTTTGTAACCATCAAAATTAAATTTACCATTCTCATAGTCATAACGGTAGATCCCGCTCATCTCGGCAGAGCCTTCCATCCATCTGACCAATGGTGAACTGGAGGTAACGCCCATACCGTAGAACTGTCCGGCACCTTTTTCCGTAATCAGTTTTGATAAATCCACCAATTCCTGAACCGTCTTCGGATATTCAGTGACACCAGCCTCATCCAGAATGGACTTATTATAAATAATCCGGCTTCCGCTTCGTACTGCCGTCGGAATCCAGTATACATTTCCGTCAATAGCGTTCATTCCTTCTACGATCTGGGTACTGGCCTCAGTTACCTTTTCAAATTCTTCATCCTTGATATAGTCGTTCACCGGCGCGATAATCTCCGCTTCGGCAAAAGTCTTCAGGCTGAAACCAGTGGTTGCTCCGGCAATTCCGGCAATATCCGGTGCATTTCCGGACGAATAAGACATGGCCAGCATATTCGGATAATCCTCAGTAATTGTCGTCAATACAATCTCAATATTCTGATCATTCATTTCATTAAATTCTTTGATTTTCTCTTCAAAATATCCCATATCATGGCGGTCTTCCGTCCAGTAATTGATGACAATCTTATCACCGGATGCTGCCAGATTCTCTGCCGGAGCTGCGGTCTGACCGCCCTCTGCCGGAGGCGCTGCACCTCCTGTCGGGGTATTGGTTTTAGTCTCCCCGCCGCCACAACCAACCAAAACTGATGCCGTCACCGTTGCTGCCAGCAGTATACGAAACAATCTTTTTTTCATCGTTTCCTCTCCTTTTTGTATGTTATTTATAATTACATTTGAATTTTATCACAACCCGTCGTCATTTTAATGGCACTTTTCATTCAAAATGTAACACTTTCCAACACATTATACAAATCCTATTGTTCCGTTTCCAGCCAAATGATATAATGTGAACACAGTTATTTCACATAAAAGAAGGTAGAGCAATGAGTGCAAATGATAACGAAACAGTTAAGAAAAATCCACCGGTAACCATCCTGATTGCTGACGATGAGCCTTCCATTCGCAACGGTCTTAACACTGCCATCGAATGGGATGCCATTCCGGCTATGGTCATCGGTCTGGCCGCTGATGGGATGGAAGCGCTGGAGTTTATCCAGACTTACCACCCGGACATTGCCATTACGGACATTCGGATGCCGGAGCTTAACGGTCTTGAATTAATTCAAAGAGCAAAGGAACTGGGAATTGATACCCAGTTTGTCATATTAAGCGGTTATGATGATTTTACCTACGCCCAGAAAGCCATTCACCTGGGGGCAAAATCCTATGTGCTAAAACCCTTCAAACCAGAAGAACTTTTAGCTGAGTTGAAAGAGCTGGCTAAAGAAATCGTAAAGGACCGTCAGACAAATGAGTTTTTACGAAATACTGATTTATCTGATTTGCAGCATTCCACAAAAATCTTTTTCTTAAACCAGCTATTGCAAAATGAAATCCGCCGAAATGACGAAATCGACAAGCGGCTCCGGGATCTGCAGCTGACGATCACAAACGGACCCACACAAGTCCTGGTTTTTTCTTTCTATCATACGGAAGAACCAACCACCGAGGATATGGAAGCCATTCAATCCCGCATCCATCAGATTCTGGCTCCGATTCCCCACGAGCTGTGGAAAATGAACAGCAATCAGTTAGTCGCCATCACAAATCTGAACGAAGAAAACAACCTTTCGCAGATCCGGACCCTGGCAACAGGCTGTCTCGAAGTCTTAGCTGATTCTCCACTATTGAGAGTCTCTGTCGGTATCGGAGATGCCGTTGACAGTCTGGCGGACTGTTATTACTCCTACACCAGAGCGATGCTGGCACTCAGTTACCGGATTTATGAACCGGAGCCAAGAGCACCCGGGCTGGAGGTTTATGACAGTTCCATGATCAGTAACCATGCACCGTCCCTTACGCCCAATAATGTGGATACGAAAAGTCTGACGGAAGCCATCTGTCAGGGAAAACACATTGATATCAAAAATTATTGTGAGCGGTTTTTCCGTTCTTTGTTTGCGGAGACTCCCCCTCACCTGCGTCCGGCAGACAAGTTTACAGGGACATCTGTGCACCAGCCGTCGACACGCTATCTTCCGATGCCGCCTCCCAGCTTTGTCCGGGGCATGTGTATCTATCTGATTGCCGATGTTCAGAAATCCCTGATGAATTACACCAGACTGGGGCCGGAAGCGTTTCCTGAGATTGCATATATCGAAATCAACCAGCTCAATACGATTCAGGAAATCAAGGAATGGATGACTGCCCTGTTTACCAAATACAGCGATGATGTGATGATCAATGCCGCTAATAAAAATGATACGATCATCGAACAGACAATGCAATATATTCACAGTCACATTGACCAGAAAATCAAAGCGGAGGATATTGCCGCCCACGTGAATTTAAGTGTTGCTTATTTTACTATTTATTTTAAATCAAAAACCAACATTAACTTCCGTGATTACGTTCTGAATACCAAGATTGACTATGCGAAGGAACTGCTTTCCCATCCGAATATTCCCGTTGGCCAGGTTTCCGACCAGCTGGGTTATGAGGACTATCGGTCTTTTTACCGGGCCTTTAAAAATGTCACCGGGCTGACCCCGTCCGAATACCAGCAGCAATATGATGTCCGCCGCAAACAAAACAGCAAAGGAAAAAATGCCCCATGATCCGTGCCATCATTTCCTGTTTTTATAACTTGAAAATCAGCTTTAAAATCTGGCTCTGCATGAATACCATTATGCTGGTTCTGGTTGCCTTTATCGGCGGTTTATCCGGGCAGTATTTTACCCGGCTGTTCCTGGATGACTCCTATCAGTCAGCCAGCAGCTCGCTGATGATTACCGAGCAGTATTTTTCCAAGACCTATTACGAGATGCTGCACAATGTTGTGGGCTTTGCCAGCAGCAATACCTTTCAGTCCATTATTCTGGATTCAGCAGCCGGGCGGTCGGAGAATTATACCAACAACTATAATCAACTGCAGGAATCATTAAGCGCCCTGACCGGCGGGACTTCCATTATTGATTCCGTCCTGGTGGTCGGTTCGGAGGATGAAATCTATACGTTATATACCGATGGTTTGAAGCAATATCGCTTTTCTGAATCCTTCGACCTGGATTTAAAACAGACTCGCGGCATTACCTGGAACCAGGTGCGGGTCAGTCCATTTAAACGGAAGAATAAGGTTCTCCCAGTGATTTTTCCGTTAAGAATGTTGTTTCCCCAAAACTATCTGATGGTAGCGGAGGATTTTGACCAGACAGTGGCCTGCATTATCCTGATGTTAAACCACGCCCGTATCGTCAGCGATTTGAATCAGACCTCATCTGTAGGCAATTACAACATGATTTATCTGGCGGCTTCTGACGGCAGGGAATTAAGTCTGGACACTGCTTCTTTCTTTTACGAAACAGCCCGTAATCCGGAATTAATAGAACTGATTGGACAAGTTCCGCAAAACAGCAGTGTCACACAGGTATGGTCCGATCATCAGTATATCGTCTACACCAGGCCCTTAGCTTTCGGCAATTTGAAATTGGTCAACGTCGTCAATAAAGATGCTCTCAATCAGCGGCTGCAGACCACCCGGCGTTTTATCCTGATGGTGGGAACGACCGGGTTTTTGCTGACCACATTTTTGTCTTTTGGACTGTCCCATTTTGTGACCCGGCCATTTAAAAATCTGATGGAGGTGATTCGCCAGATTAAAGAGGACCGGTATGACAAACCTTATGTGACAAAATATCAGGATGAGATCGGCCAGTTAAACGTCTCCATCAATTCCATGTATGATACCATTCAAAAACAGTTTGCGCAAATCAAGCACGATGAACGGGTCAAGTTCCGGGCCGAGATTGCCCTGCTGGCGGAGCAGATCAATCCGCATTTTCTTTATAATACCCTGGAATGTATCAATCTGGAGGTATTGAATGGGCATACGGATATTGCCGCTTCAATGATTGAAAGTCTGGGGGCTTTTTTGCGAATTGGACTAAACTACGGAAATGACCGGATTACGGTGGCCAAAGAAGTGGAACATGTACAGGCTTACTTAACTATTATGAACTGCCGGTTCCGTCAGCCAATCGAACTTGACATTCAGGTGGATGAGGATGTGGCGAATCATGATATCCTGAAATCCATCTTACAGCCGCTGGTGGAAAACTCCATCAAACATGGCTTTGACCGGAATAAATGCGAGGGGATCCTGCTGGTGCCATCCATTGGAATCTCTGCCGGACGAAAAGACAATCTGCTGATTTTGGAGGTATGGGATAATGGTTGTGGAATTGATATTGAAAAAGCGAGACGGGTGATAGAATCTTCTGATGTGGAACATCACGTCGGGCTAAGTAATATCTATCAGCGTTTATGTGTATTTTATTCACAGGTGGAAATACAGTTTGAATCGATTCCTTATTTTAAAAACCGGGTTATTATTTTGCTGCCGTATGAGACCGGATAACGAACAGCCAGCCCCTTGGGATGGCAATTCAGCCTGCCATACTGCCACTGCCGGTCAAGTACCACCGTGGATCACTTTCTGCAAACAAAAGAACGGAAAGTCTCCTCCGCCACAGACTTTCCGTTTAACACACTTCGATACTTACTTCTTCACAAACACGCTCTTCGGCTGCTTACACACCGGACACACATAATCGTCCGGCAGGTCTTCAAATGGAACATCACCATTATACACATATCCACAGACACTGCAGATATATTGGGATTCCTTCTCCGCTTTCGTCTCCGTTGCCTCCGGTATGTAAGTCGGTGCATTCTTTGGACTCTTACCTTTTATCACTTTATGATAATAAGCATAAGTCATGGCATCCTGGTCTGACAATACATCGGCATCCACCACTTTACCAAGAAATACGGTATGAGTATCCGTTTCCATCGTATCCACTACTTCACAGACAACATAAGCACAACTGTCTGTCACCACCGGAAGGCCTGCCTTCATTTCATAGGCAGCCTGATCAAATTTATTCACCTCCCGGCCCGACTGAAAACCAAAGATGCCAATAATGGAAGGTTCCGACTTTTCGGAAAGAATGGACACCGCAAATTTACCACTCCCGGCAATGCACTGGTTGGTGTAGTTATCATGGTTGATGCTGATAGCCAAAGAAGCCGGCTCTGAGGTGATTTGCATAACACTGTTAGCCGTGCAGCCGGTAGGACGTTCTCCATCCATGGCCGATATAATATATACTCCGTATGAAATACTTCTGAATGCATTTTTATTCATTTATGATACCTCATTCCTTTCATTTTACATATTTTATGTTGCATATCTCCAGTGTAGCACCACACCATTATTGTCGCCGGTCACATTTCTGAGTATACATCAAAACATCCGCTTCATGTATCGATTCCATCAGCGAAGTTCGCATATCTTCCTTAATCACATAAGCAAGCGCAATACTGGCACCGGCAAGGTTCGGGTCAGCTTTACCGTAGTCCTGACTCATAATCACTTCGATATATTGGTGCAGTTCCTCCTCGTCAGCCACAGGTACAAGCGTTAAAAACTCGTCACCACCCATGCGAAATACCATTGCTTTGTCTGGCCGGTAGCGGGAAATATCCGCCGCCATCAACTGGAGCAAAAGGTCACCCCGGGCATGTCCGAAAGTGTCATTGATCTTCTTTAATCCGTTAATATCCCCCACAATGATTCCGATCGGAAAAAGCGACTGATACATTTCCTGATCCTCATCCCAGTCATTAACCATCTTAGCAAAATAATTCCGGTTGTGCAATCCAGTCAGGTTATCAAAATAAGCGGAATCCTGAAGCTTATGGATCATTGACATAATACGCGTTATATTTTTAATTTCAATAAAGGTTCCGATCGCTTCCCCCTTATGGTTACACAAGCTGGAAACCACCTCCTTGTAGTGCACCGTCTTATGATCATCCTCTTCGCTAAATATGGATGAATCTTCCTTGAAAACCCGGATCGTATCCTTGCTCATCCATCTGTCCCATAAGCTTTCATAGGGGAATACCTTGGTTACCTTGAGTCCCAGTCCTTCCACCACCTCCCTGGCCTTGATATTTAAGTCAATAATCTCCCTGTTTTTATTCAAAATAAACATCGGATTCTGCGTCTGCTCAAAGATCGTTTCCCGTGAGGACAGCAGCATTTCCACCGAGCGGGGCATACAGAGGGCGAAATAAACCACCACCTGCACCGCCACAGCCGCAAATGGTGCCGGATCCAGGTTATAAGGAAAGATCCCCAGGATGGCTCCCACAGACGCTGCTGCACAGAAAACCACCGCCGTCAGTAAAATAAAAGCCGCCGTGCGATAACGGGACGGCAGCCGAATCAACTGACGGATAATCAGATAAACGGTATGCGCCACCATAATATAACAAAAAATACTGTGAACCCAAAACCAGGGTCCGTTTACCACCATGGCAATTCTGACACCGTCCTGATAGATAAAGTCAATCGACCGGATCAACACCCCATGCTTATGGTCGGTCAAACCCAGTACAAAGGTCAGCAATGGAATACTGAACATATACCCCAGAATATGCTTGCCTAAGCTCCGGTTTTTCAAAATTAACAGTGAGATAATATACAAGATAATCGATGAGGTACATATAAAAGCCAGCTTGATATTTTGGAAAATAAATGCTGTATACTCATCAGTAACAATATAAACCATCGCCGCCAGAATCGCCCAAAGGGTATTGGAGGCACACAACAAGAGATACCAGCCGGTAGCCGTACTCTGCTTGCGTTTCCAATATGCAATTACCGCAACCGGAATTCCCGCCAGTGCAAACATGATCAAAGTTAATCCCAGCGATAAATCTCTCACTTCATTACCCCCTGATCCGCTTTATCTTCCCGTTTTTTCAGATAATTCACACTTGTAACTGTATTATCTGATATGTGATACATAATTATATCACATTTTGTCGTAGAAGTCGATTATTAACAGAGATTTTGTGGTATTCTAGTCTTTTTATAAACAATTTGTAACCGTTTTTTAAATTATGTAACCAAGCTTCACAATATTTAAAGATGAATTAGAGGTAAATAAAGTGCCATGACAGGATAAAATCTATTTCATTGTCCTGGCACTTTTAAATTTCAGAAAAAGCGGGTAATATCGTCAACAGATTTTCTTGTCGGCTTCACCCCATCCGCATCGCTATAGCCAATGCCAATTACGCTCACAATCGCTTCATTCTCCGGAACATCTAACATATCCCTTATTTTTTCTGCATCTCTGATTCCCATTACGAGGGATGACAACCCCAGCTCGGATGCTTTTAATAACAGATTCATATTTTGCAGACCGCAGTCATAGTATCCCCAGCCATTCCCCAACTCATTTGACGGAGTTCCATCTCTTTCATAGCCCGAACGGTTTCGCACGATTGTTGTTACAATCAGTACCGGTGCGCCGGATACATTTTTTTGATTAAATTTAGCTAATGCTGATTTTATTTGTTCCAGTGTTTTCTGTCCGCTGACAACATAATAGCGTGTAACCTGTGAATTTTTCCATGAAGGGGCCTGAATCGCCGCCTCAATCATTTCTCTGATTTTTTCCTCTTCTACCGTTTTATTAATGTATTCTCTTACACTGCGCCTTCGTTGTAATAAATCGTTAAATTCCATTTTGTTCCTCCTTTTATTTTTGAT
>Ga0153999_1000789_pt1 | contig 13315 bp, 9 predicted proteins | sample TSNC083MetaG_FD_104675 | JGI IMG/M metagenome (GOLD analysis project Ga0153999, IMG submission 104675) | Attine ant fungus gardens microbial communities from North Carolina, USA - TSNC083 MetaG | ecosystem: Host-associated > Fungi > Mycelium > Unclassified | place: USA: North Carolina, Lumber... | reverse complement strand
TAGTTGCCATCGGCTGCGCCGGTTGCTACGCTTTGAGCAATTCCATCGATAAAACTACTGACAAACATCATAATGGAATCGATGGGAATTTGCGGGTGAAAAACGCCTTTCTCGACATTGCACAAGGCATATTCCACAAATTTGTTTTGAACGTATTCCAGGCTTTGTTTAAATCTTAGCCTGGGGAATACCGTGGCTCTCTTTTCTGGATCGTAGGCGTAGAAAACTGTTAGTTCAAAGCATGTTCTTCCGCCAACCAATTTTAGCAATTCCTCAATATACTCGCCTAATGCAATAATACATTCGAAAAGGATTTCCTTTTCCGTCTGTTTCGAGTTTAATAATGTATCAATCTTGTGTTCCAGTATATTACATGGAGTATTTTTATTGATTAAATCAATATAGATTTCATCTAAGTTGGAATAATATCGATAAATTGCTCCTTGGCTAAAACCAGCTTTTTTAATAATATCTCTCATAGTGATTTGATATAAAGGCTTTTCTTTCAAAATTTCGTTGGTACATTCAAGAATAAAATTTCTTTTGTCTGTTAGATACTCGTCTGTAACTTTTGGCATATAAAATCCTCCTGATTCATAAATGACATATTGTCACTTTAAAAGGATAGCATGTAGTATTGAGAATGTCAAGATAAAAATGATAACATGTCATCTTTGCGCAGGAAAAAAAGTTTGCTATGGCATATGTATAAGCCACCGCAAACTTTATATCTGTAATTTCGGCTATTACCAAATATTAACCATCTGATCTGCCGGCAAATACATCCCGTCTTCTTCGGCGATTTCATAGAGATCCTGGAACTCCTGCAGATTGGAGAGCTGTACATTTACCCGCAGTTTATTGGGTGCGTGAACGTCGGATGCGAGAACGAGTTCTTCGTACTGACTGGTGGCTTTCATACGCCAGATGACAGCCCAGTTGGTAAAGAATTCTTCGAGATTACCATCCGGAAGCGATTGAACGATTTCCATGGCACAGCTTAATCCACCGGCATCCGCAATATTCTCAGTTACCGTTAGAGTACCGTTTACGGTTCCATTGGCGTATTCCCGGCCGTCAAACAATTCTACCATTTCCGCAATTTTTTTTTCAAAAGCAGCAGCATCTTCCTCGGTCCACCAGTTATTCAAAGTACCTGTTTCATCATACTGCGCACCATTACTGTCAAAACCATGGGTGATTTCATGAGCAATAACGGCACCAATTCCACCATAGTTCGTGCTTTCACTCTGATCCAGGCTATAATAGGGCGCCTGTAAAAATCCGGCCGGGAAGGTTATGGAGTTGTCCGTGAACGAATATTTAGCATTGACTGTATCGGCAGTCATTACCCATTTGCTGCGGTCTACTTCTGTTCCATACTTTACAAAAGTGTCTTTAAGGAGTAGTTCAGAAAAGTCCATAACATTACTGACAAGATTTCCATCAGCCTCATAATCAGCTACATTATATGCAGAGTAAACAGGATCCAAGGAATCAGGATAACCGATATTTACCTGCATGTTCTGCAGCTTAGCAATAGCTGCCTGAATGGTCTCATCACATAACCAGTCATTGTTTTGCAAACGGCTTACATAAACCTCAATCATCTTTTCAACCATCCCGGTGACATCTTCTTTGGCTTCATCGCCAAAATATGTTTCACCATAATAATTGCCTACTACCATTCCATATGTTACCCAGGAAATATTGTATGCCGCTGTTTGAGAATCGGTTATTTCCGTCTGACCATAAAGCAGCTTAGAATAGCTAAAAGCGGCTTCTCTAAAGTCTTCCGACAGATATCCCGAAAAAATATTAACGGTTTGTACTAACATCCAACTCTTCATGATATCAAAATTCTCTTCCGTTACAATATCATTCAGTGCTGCAAAATAATCCGGGTTGTCTACAATAACTTTCTCTGGTGTAGTTTCAATAAGACCGGTCACCAAGGCATTTAAGTCCAGATTTGAACTATAGCTGATGAATTCATCCATGGTTACAGGGTTGTAAGCAGACGGTAAATCGCTCTGTTCTTCTGCTGTCCTGGCAGTAGGAACCAACAAATTATCAAATGCCAGTGCCTGTTCGGTTAGCATTTGCGCTTCTTCATCGCTGTATCCGCACAGTGCCAGCATCTGCTGCATAGACTGGGAATAAGAACTTAGCAATTGAGTCCCTGTATCAGTATCATAATAACTTTTGTCAGGCAAAATTAAGGTGGGTGCACTGGCAGATAAACCATAGATTGAAGCGTTACCCATATCAGCGCTTACAGACAGCCCAACGGGGGTGTAATTACCCTTCACCGTCCATTCCGCCAGCTGCTGGTTTAAATCTTCTAAACTGTCCAGTGATTCAATTTTTTCCAAATAAGGCTTTATTGGCTCGGCTCCCAACTCGTTACGAGTATCGTAATCGGATGCCATTTGGTAATATTTTAAAAATTCTTCAATTTCTGCACTAGGAGCCTGCACTTCTCCATCCATCATTTTTTGAAAGTCAGACCTTAACAATTCATCAATTTCCTCTGCCAGGTCGATTATGCCACCAATCAATACGTCATTTGCAGAAAGCTCGTTAGCATTTAACCAATCGGCATTGACCGCTTCATAATAATCATCTTTTAAGCTGACTTCTGCTGCGGTAGTTTCGCCGCTGGCATCTTGCGTTGCTGCATCGTTATCACTGCTGCATCCTGTCGGTACCAACATTGCAGCCAGTAAAATAGCCAACAGCCGTAATCCTTTTTTCTTTTTCATAATAAAATCCTCCATTTTTAGTTTCGGAAATACTATTAGAGGATACTATATTCGTTATGGGAGGTGGGGGGATGTACTTAAATGGTTGTTTTGGATACTTAAATGGTTAATTTTGTCTGTCATTAAAGTCTTAGATATGTATAATAATCTACTCCTGCGGTGTGTTGTTATAAGCAACAATTTACACTAAGTTATAGCGCTATTTACTGAGGTGGGGATTTCACAGGGCATAATTCTCATGAAAGAATAAAGAGTTTCGCTTGCGAAACTCCTCGTCTGCGGCGGTTGCGCCAGCAACATTTTCGTTATACGCCGCAGTGCGATCCCAGAAATCTACACCGACCAGGATACGATCTGTCTGAAGAAATATGATACGGAAACAAATGTAATGGATCAAGTGGAAGTATTGTATGAAACAGTAGAACGAATGGAACAGGAGCTAAAGGATACCAAGGAACTGGAGGAGTATCTGAAGCGGGTCAGGAGCAAGCTGGAGCAGCTCCAGAAGGATGTATAGCGGGATAACGTTCGGGAGGATGCATACACATCCTCCCGTCTGTTAAGTCATTCATATTTGTCTGATATTGCGTTCTTTAGATTGTTCCGTCCCAAGTAGAAGTAACTGTACTTTTCGCTTCTTCTTCATCAAACCAGTGTGTTGTTACAACTTTTGTTTCGGTATAGAAACGATAACCATCTTTGCCCAGGCAGTGCAGATCGCCAAAGAAAGAATTCTTGTGACCGGAGAATGGGAACATTCCTACCGGTACCGGGATACCTACGTTGATACCAACCATACCGCCGTCAGTATGACGAGCAAATTCGCGTGAGAAATATCCGCTCTGCGTATAGATAACCGAACCATTAGCGAATTCATTCTTATTCATCTCTGCCAGGCCTTCTTCAAAGGTCTTAACGCGTTTGATGCATAATACCGGTCCAAATACTTCCTGCTGTCCAACGGTCATTTCTGAAGTCACATGATCCAGAATTGTAGGTCCTATGTAAAAGCCATTTTCAAAACCATCAACTGTGATATCACGTCCGTCTAACACAACCTTTGCACCTTCGTCAATACCCTTCTGAATCCAGTCGCATACGAATTTCTGATGTCCGGCATTGATAACCGGTCCAAGCTGTGATGTTTTATCATAAGCAGGGCCAACCTTCAGGTTAGATGCCAGTTCTTTGATCTTTGCTACTAATGCATCAGCGATGCCTTCCTGAGCAACGATTACCGGCAGAGCCATGCAGCGTTGTCCGGCGCAGCCAAATGCAGAATTGATGATTCCGGCAGCGGTTCTTTCAACCGGTGCATCATTGAGTACCAGCGCGTGATTCTTTGCTTCACACAGCGCCTGCACACGTTTTCCGTTGCCTGCAGCAGTTTTATAAATATGCTTGCCGACACCGGTTGAACCAACAAAGGAAATACCTTTAATATCCGGATGATTTAAGAAGATTTCCGATTCATTTCTGGAGCAGGTTACGATATTTAAAACACCGTCCGGTAAACCGGCTTCTTTATAAAGTTCCGCAAACCGCAGCGCGCTTTGAGGATCGAAGGTAGCTGCTTTGATTACAATCGTATTACCGCTGGCGATACACATCGGTGCCATCCACCCCATTGGAATCATAGCCGGGAAGTTATAAGGAACGATTCCGGCAAATACACCCAAAGACTCATTGTACAATACGGTGTCATAGCCTTTCGAAGCATCCATAAGGCTTTCGCCCATCATTAAGGAAGGTGCAGAGATTGCCTGCTCGGTACCTTCTTGAGCTTTTAGTACGTCACCTTGTGCCTCAGCCCAGGCTTTTCCGTTCTCAGTCGCAACCAATTCGGTTAATTCATCCATATGCTCGATAATTAAATCGCGCAATTTATATAGAACCTTAACCCGTTTAACGACCGGTGTACTTGACCAGCCGGGATAAGCAGCCTTAGCACTGGCGATGGCAGCTTCCACCTCGTCTACGGTACAGCAAGGTACCTTTGCGATGACTTCTCCGGTATTAGGATTATAAGCGTCGGTAAATTTAGTGGTTTTTGAATCGACGTATTGTCCGTTAATAAAAGGCTGTAAAGTTTTTGTGTTACTCATAATTTAATTCCTCCTATACTCAATTATAAAAACCGCCGTTTATTTGGCTAGGTTTTATGTTAATGCTATAATAGTATAAAAAATCATAAAAGTCAATAAGTTTACAAGAAAATAATTAAAATATACCAAAAAGATAACAATTATTCGTTCTAACTGATGATAACCTTAACGTTTTTGGCCGCCAGGTAGTCTACCAGATCTGCTTCGGGCTGCGTATCCGTGATGATGGCATGCACATTTTCGAAATTGCTGAAGGTTAGTAAAGAAGCATGGTGAAACTTGGTATGGTCTGCTAACACGAAGTTTTCCCGGCTTTTGGCCAGGATTGTCTGTTTGATTTCAAATTCCTTTGGGGCGGAATTGGTCAGGCCGTTTTCCGCAGACAGTCCGGCAGTCGCGATAAAAGCTTTACTGATATTGTAGTTCTTGAGATATTTAGTAGTATTCAGACCGGCGAATGAAAGGGTTTTATGATCCAGATCTCCGGGCAGAGACACTACTCGCAGCTCCGGATAAAGGGCGCAGCGGGTAAACACTTCCAAACTGTGCGACAGAATGGTAATGTCCTTCTTTTCTTTCAGGAACTCGATCATATGATAGGTTGTGGTTCCGGAATCGATGAAGATGATATCACCGTTATTTACGAATTCGGCCGCTTTTTCGGCGATCCGCTGTTTGATCTCCAGATTCGTTACGTGCCGTTCGGAAAATGATTTCAAATACGAATTCGGCGAAAAGGTAATACCACCATAGATTTTCTTGAACTCTCCGGACTCCAGAATCTCCGGGATATCGCGCCGGACGGTATTCTTTGAAACGTCAAATTGATCGCATAATTGTTCGAGGGTAACCGCTTTATTTTCTTTAATGTATTGCATCATATTGTCAATTCTTTGAGAACGCATAATTTCCTCCTTGCTATTTAGGTGTTCTATTGAGTATATTATACATAAAAGCGCTAGAAATGCAAATGTATTTATTAAAAGATTAGTAATATCTTGCGTAGATGTTGACAAAACGACGAAAAAATGTTAAATTACTCAATAGATAATAAAGATATAATAATAAAGTAACAAATAAATTGTTATAGCTAGGAAGCGAGGTATGAAAATGGCTTTAGTGAAAATGAAACAATTACTGGTGGAAGCAGAAGAACAGGGACGTGGTGTCGGTGCGTTCAGCGTCGGCAACATGGAAATGGTAAAAGGCGCGGTTCAGGCGGCGGAAGAAATGAACACAGCGATCATCCTGCAGATTGCCGAGGTGCGGCTGAAACATTCGCCGCTGGCATTGATGGCTCCGATGATGGTTTCGGCGGCAAAGGAAGCGAAGGTGGATATTGCGGTACATCTGGATCATGGTTTGACGATGAAAACAGTAACAGCGGCACTGGATTATGGCTTTACATCGGTCATGCTGGATGCCTCCCGCGAGTTGTTCCGCACCAATGTCGAGATGACAAAAGAAGTGGTCGGGATGGCAAAGTCATCCGGGGCAACGGTAGAAGCAGAATTGGGACTGGTCGGCGGCAGCGAAGATGGCAGCAGTGACCATGGCATCAAGTGCACCCACCCGGACGACGCCAGAGACTTCTGCCAGCAAACAGGGATTGATGCACTCGCAGTAGCAATCGGAAATGCCCATGGTGACTATCCGGTGGCACCGACATTGGAGTTCGGAATCCTGAAACAGATTCAAGAAGCTACCGGTATTCCTCTGGTACTGCATGGCGGCAGCGGAATTAGCGATGATGACTTCCGCAAAGCGATTTCACTGGGTATCCGCAAGGTAAACATCGCAACAGCAAGTTTTAACAGCCTGACCAAACGGGCTGAAGAATATTTACAAGCAGATGGAAAGCATAACTACTTCGGACTGAATGAAGCGATGGTTTTGGGTACCTGTGAAAATGTGAAGAAACATATCAAAATCTTTAATTGTTAAAGTAAGAAGGGAATCACCATGGGGTTCTATAAAAAGTTTTTCTCTCTCTACATAATCTTTTTCTTACAGAATGTGGTGACGCTGGGCGTTAATCTGCTTGATAATATTATGATCGGCGGATATAGTGAAGCAGCGTTATCCGGAGTTGCAGCTGTTAATCAGCTGCAATTTGTTTATCAGCAGCTGCTGACGGCGCTGGGGGAAGGGGTTGTCATGTTCGGCAGCCAGTACTGGGGCAATGGACAGCGTGAGCCGATTAAGAAAATTGCCGCGGCCGGGATGCGCGCTGCGCTTCTGCTGGCGGTGTTATTGTTTGCCGCGGCCAGCCTGTTTCCCCGGCAGTTAATGGGCTTTTTTACGAATTCGACACTGATTATAGAAGAGGGAGTTGCATATTTAAATATCATCCGTTTTTCCTATCTCTTTTTTGCCATTACCATGCTGATTCTGGCTGCATTGCGCAGTGTAGAGGTTGTGAAAATCGGATTCATTTTGTCGGTGCTGGCATTTTTGATCAACGCCGTTCTTAATTATGCTTTGATTTACGGACATTTCGGCGCTCCGGAATTGGGAGCAGCGGGAGCTGCTATTGCAACCCTGGCAGCCAGAATTATGGAATGCCTGATTGCGGCCTGGTACGCGTTAAAGAAAGTCCCGGCGATATCGCTGAAGATTGTGGATTATATGAAGCGCGATAAAGTACTTAGCCGGGATTATCTGAAAGCTGTCACCCCCATGGCGTTAGTGTCAGGATTATGGGGTGTCAGTACGGCACTTCAAACGGTGATCCTGGGGCACATGAGTGCGGCGGCGCTGGCTGCTAACAGTGCTGCATCGGTTTTGTTTTTGTTGGTCAAAGGCGGTGCCGTCAGCGGGGCCTCAGCAGGTGCAATTCTGATTGGTAAGGCGATTGGAGTGGGGGAGATGGAAACGGTGCGGCAGTATGCGAAACGGCTGCAGCGGCTTTTTCTGCTGATTGGGATTGTTGGTGGGATTATCTTATTCTTTGTCCGCATTCCGGTTCTTAGTTTATATAATTTGTCAGCCGAAACAAAGGCCATGGCCAATCAATTTCTGATTATATTAAGCGTTGTGTATGTCGGCATGGGCTATCAGATGTCGACCAGTGAAGGTATCATCCGGGGCGGCGGCAGCGCACTGTTTGTGGTGAAAATGAATCTGATCAGTATCTGGGGGATTGTGCTGCCATTATCCTGGTTTATGGCGTTCGTCTTAAAAACACCGCCGGCGGTAGTTGTCTGTTGCTTGAATGCGGATCAGATTTTTAAGTGTGTGCCGGTATTCCTTAAAGCCAATTATGGCAGCTGGGCGCGTAAGCTGATACGAGAAAGATAGACATATTCAATTGCTTTTAAAACTAAGTAAAGATATAATGTTGTTTAGAAGGAAGCAGAATCGAGGTGTGGTCATGATTATGACATTTCGCTTACGTATTATGATGGCGATAACGGCTGTAACGATATCTGGATTGAGCGTGTTTTTTTTCTTTACATATTATGTTGCCACCGATTTAGTAGAAAGCAATTATGCTAAGAGTCTGACCGAATCAATGAAGCTGCGGATGGAGCAGATTGATAACGATATGCGGGAGGTATATCAGAAAACGGTTTCAACCAGTGTACAACCGGGGCTGCTTGAGGTAATTGATGCGTATTTAGAAAAATCTGAACAGGGCGCGGAGGATGCCTTAAAAGTATCTGATTATTTAAGGGCGCAGAATGATTCGTCGGATTTGATTGACGCATTTTTCTTATATCTTTCGGAAACAAATCAGATTATCTGTTCTCAGGAGTATCGGGAAATCATTGAAGTGGAAGACGACAGTCAGTACCTGTGGATAACCAATGGCAGTACCGGACTGAAGCCGTTTGTCTCCAGTGATATTGGCGGCAATGAAATGAATACGATCTATTTGTATGCAAAACCGGTTTATTCGGCAGAAGGAGAACAGATTGGTACGGTTGGTGTCAGCATCAGTGAAAGAATGATGTATTATAATCTACTGGATGCAGGGAATGTTTCGGAAGAGTATTTTCTAATTGATGATGAGGGATATGTCTGCTCTGCGCGGCAGTCGTTAGGTGTTGATAACCAGGTATCAGAGCTGATTGACATACCCTGGGACGAACAGCGGGTTAAGGTGGGAATCAGCTGGTATAATGGGGAAAAGAGTATCTATGCAACGGTAACGTCTTCTTTTACTGAATTCACCCTGCTGAATATTTCCGGGCATGCAGCTTTAGTTTCAGACTTAAAACAAACGCAGTGGCTGTTTACCCTGATGCTGCTGGTTGTCATCGTTCTGGCGGTGGTCACCGCCAATAAAATTGCCGATATGTTGAATAAGCCGCTTAAGAACCTGATCTATGCAATGGAACGGGTCGAACGCGGAGATTTCGGTGCACGGACCAAAACGGAAAAACGAGATGAGTTCTATCAGCTTAATTGTCAGTTTAACGGGATGGTAACACAGATTGACGATTTGATTAAGCAGGCTAAACAATCGGAACTCCATGCGTTACAGTATCAGATCAAACCGCACTTCATGTATAACACCCTGAATTCGATTAAATTCATGGCGATTATGCAGGGGAATGAGCGGGTTGGTAAGCAGTTAGCGGCATTTATCGAATTGCTGGAAGCCAGTCTCAATAAAGGCAGCGATTTCAGTACTCTGGAATTTGAGTTACAGCTGGTCAAAGATTATGTATCTTTACAAAAGTATCGTTATATGGGGTGCTTCGCGATGGAATATGATATTTCCCAGGCGGCGGAGAAATGCTATGTGCCGCGGTTTTTGCTGCAGCCGTTGGTGGAAAACTCAATCCTTCACGGAATGGATACAAAGCGCAACGATAATCTGATAATAATCCGGGCAGAAGTCAGCGAGGAGATGCTGCATATTGAAGTAGAGGATAATGGCAAAGGGATGACGCAATCGCAGCAACAAGACGTACTGCATCAGGAGGCGGATACCAGAAGACAGTTTAATGGTATTGGTGTGTTTAATACCAGGGAAAGACTACGTCTGTTTTATGGCGGTAAGATGCGTTTTGAGCTTTGGACAGAGGTTTCCAAAGGAACAAAATACACCATCGAAATTCCGGCAAATACGAAATTGGAGGAAGGAATATGAGAAAATTATTCTGCGGCATGCTGCTTATTTTCTTGGTGTTCTGCCTCGGTGGATGTGCAAAAGGGACGCTGTACGATGAGGAAGAAACCTGGAATATCGGCGTAGTGTTAAAAACCATGGACAGCGAGCACTGGCAGGGGATCCGCTCCGGATTGGAGAATACCGCAAAGCAGTATAATGTAAATCTATCGCTTTTTTATCCCAGTAATGAATGGGCGGAAGAGGAACAAGAGGTGATGATCAGAGACTTGCTTGAATCCGATATTGATGCCTTAATCGTTGCTCCGTGTAATTCTGCCAATACCGGTTGGTTTGTTGAGTTGGCAGAAGAAAAGGGAATTGAGGTGTTTACTGCCGATACCCGTTCTTTAGATCGGGACATCACACATATTGGTATTAATAATGAGGAGGCCGGCAAAATGGCGGCGCAGTATCTCCACCAGATACTGCCGGAGGATTCTAAAATTGCGATGATTGCGGGCGGAGGTAAACAGGCACAGACAATTGACCGGGTTAGCTCGTTTCAACATGAAATCTTAAGCCTCAGGGACTTAAGCGAGGATGATGTTTTGATCGTAAAGGAAAACAGCGGTTATGCCGATGCCATGCAGTCAGCGAATATATTAATAAGCGAAGATGTTAAAGGGGTATTTTGCGCCAGTGCGGTTATGGGATTGGGAGCAGCGGTGGGAGCTCAGGAAATGAACGCCGATCTCAGCATTGTTACGATTGATACCCAGGATGATGCCTTAAAAGCGGTACAGAGAGGTGAAATCGATGGACTGATTACCCAATCGGGATACACGATCGGTCAGACAGCGATAGAAGCAGTGGTAAGCTGTCTTAAAGGCGGAACAAAAGAGAACGTATACATAGAATGCCAAATGCTAACCAAAGATAACATAGATGACTATCTTGATAATAGTGAGGATTGAAAATGAAAAAGGTTCTGATAATTGATGATGATGCGGTGGTACGGATGTTCCTGAGACAGATCATCCCATGGGAGCAAGAGGGATACCGAATTGTCGGAGATGCCAGGGATGGTGAAGAAGGGCTGCAAATGTTCAAAGAACGTCAGCCTGATTTGATCATTACGGATGTCAGTATGCCGGTTATGAACGGCATAGATTTCTTGAAAGCAATCAAGGCGGAGGGATTTCAGGGTGGTATCATTATGCTCAGCTGCCATGAGGATTTCGAGTATGTCAAGACTGCAATGTCTTTAGGTGCCGATGAATACATATTAAAAAATCATCTCGATCCGGCCGGCCTGCGCGATGCTCTGCAAACAACCGAAAAACAAATGGAAAAACGGTTTCATGCAAGGAGTCAGCAGGATGAACTGGTTGCGTTTGCTCAGAAAGGTATTCTGGAAATCAGTAAAGAAGTTTTGCAGAAACTGCTGGCGAATGAGAGTTATACTCCGGAGGAGCAAAAAGAGCTCCTGAAAACAGCAAATATCTCGGGTTCCTTCCGCCAGTGTGCAGTTGTCCTGGCTCATTTGCCAGTGGCTCACAAAGAAAAGCATGATTCCTTCAACGAATTGTGCCAGCAAATTGCCAACAGCAATCGTGCGGAAATGATTGTATTGCGGGAAAGAGTCTGTGCATTTATTGTCGACCTCTCTGAATATCCATCGACGCGAAACCAGTATGAATTAATAACGGCACTGCGAAAGGTGATACATAAATATGCATGGGAGTATCTGGGGGTTAAGTTGTCCAGTGGAACCAGCGAAGTCTGCGGTCAGGCAGGAGCCATTGCCAAGGCAGTCAGGCAGGCGGACAGTGCCTTGCGGTTAGCGTTTTATGAGCAGGGGGCCTGGGAGTATCCGGATACGCGAAAAATGAGTGAGGTTTGCCCGGAAGAAGCAAAAAGACTGGTTTCAGAGCTGCCCTATCTAATCAAATTGGGTGATGAAGCAAAACTAACAACGGCTTGTGAAGGTGCGCTTCAGGCCATCAAAGAACAACGGGTAATCCCCCGGACAGTATGCGACTGGCTGCGTCGCTGCGACTTGGCGGCAGAGGTGGTAAGAACGGAAGTGGAATACGAGGAACTGGAAACGATAGAAGACGTAACAGAATATATGGGTAAGTATATTGTACGGCTGACGGAATTAGACATTGCCAAGATACCGGATACCGTTTCGATGTCAATTAAAAATGCGGCGGATTATGTGAAAGAGCATTATAATAAAGGTTGTTCGCTGAACGAAGTAGCAGATCATGTGGGGCTCACACCATCTTATCTTAGCGCCAGATTTAAACAGGAAATGGGCATTGGATTTTCAGAATACCTCACGGAAGTGCGAATCAATCAGGTTCAACTGCTAATGAAACAGAAGCGCCGTGATACAATCAGGAGCATTGCGTTCCAGGCCGGATTCAACGATTATCAGCATTTTTGTAAGGTTTTTAAGAAGAAAACCGGATGCAGTCCGGTAGTATTTCGCAAAAATTTAGAGTGATATCATAAAAAAACACAACTATTTGAAAAAAAACACACCAAAATCTTGATAATAAAATATCAAAGATCTTAAGTGTGTTTTTTTTAATGAAATTTAAAAATAATCTTAAAAAATAACAAGTTTGCCATAAATGATGCCGTTTGTTCTCCGTGACAAAGTATGTATACTAATTACAACAAATCGCTTTAGAAGGGAGGAAGGAATGTGACAATTGCACAACACGAACTCGTATTAGAAATGCGGAATGTAGTAAAAGTGTTTCCTGGAGTACGTGCTTTAGATGGTGTTAATCTACAAGTTCGTGCAGGAAATGTTCATGTGATCTGCGGTGAAAATGGAGCCGGTAAATCAACGTTAATGAAAGTAATCAATGGAACCTATCAGGCAGATGAGGGTGAAATGTATTATGAAGGTTCGCTGGTAGGAAAACACAGCGTCCAGGACACGATGAAAATGGGCATCGCAATGATCTATCAGGAGCTCAATCCAATTATGGAAATGACCATAGCCGAAAATATTTATCTGGGAAGGGAGCCGAAAAAAGGAGGGTTTGTTGATTTCGGGAAAATGTATAGTGATACCCAACAATTACTGGATCAGCTTAAGATTCCATTTGATGCTCACCAAAAGATGAGGGAGATATCCATTGCCGGGCATCAGCTCGTGGAAATTGCCAAGGCAATTTCGATGAAAGCGAAAGTAATTATTATGGATGAACCGTCATCGGCAATTGCGGACGCGGAGATTGAAGTGCTATTTAATCAAATCAGCAGGTTAAAAGCAGACGGGGTAGCAATCCTTTACATTACACATAAAATGGATGAAATCTTTCGGATTGCTGACGAGATTACGGTAATCCGTGATGGTCAGT
>Ga0153999_1000788_pt1 | contig 13351 bp, 18 predicted proteins | sample TSNC083MetaG_FD_104675 | JGI IMG/M metagenome (GOLD analysis project Ga0153999, IMG submission 104675) | Attine ant fungus gardens microbial communities from North Carolina, USA - TSNC083 MetaG | ecosystem: Host-associated > Fungi > Mycelium > Unclassified | place: USA: North Carolina, Lumber... | reverse complement strand
GCCAACTAGCCTCCTCCGCTCTTTAGGTACAATCGAAAACCCAGGACTTATAGGTGAAAGCCCAATCTGTAATCCGGCGCCTAGAGTAGGAACAGTGACAAGGGGAGGTACAAACGTTCGAGGAGGGCGATGAGATGCCGTCGAGAAATGGTAAGCGTCAGAAAATCGACGCCGGAGATCCGTTCTTCGTGACATAGGTACGGGTGATAGTGAAGGGGCCGTTGAATACATAGTATGTCGATGCCAGGAACGTAGATACGACCCTTGAGCACTTTCCGATCGTCTAGCCTCTGTAGATATCGCCGATGTCGACTGAGTGGGCTCAGATATGGATTTGAGCGGTTTACGAGTCGAGTCAGACCTGGACACAGAGTCCGCGTTTGGATACACTACTTCCAGAAAGGATGTTTCCCCTTGCTCGAGTTCGCCAATGTGAAGGATGGTCTCGTCCTCTACAACTTTTCCGTCCTCACTCCAAGATCCCACATCTACGCCTCCGCCTCCCGAATGAATACTGACAACCCAGACCCCACCCAAGAGAATGATGATACCCAAGCCTACCAACCCTAAATGGAACGTCTCGATCAGCTGTACCTGATTGAAATACACGAGACCGTTCAAGATTGAAGAGAGATTATAGAAACAAAAGGCACCTAACGAGTAGCCAGTCCATAAGCTTGCTCAAGGAGAAAAGGAAGACATACAGGGACAAACTAATGTCGGATCAACCAATATGAGCGCTTTATGCAAGTACCACATCTGCAAGAATGCAAATATAATGAGGCCAAATACGAGGATCCATGATTCCCAGCGGCGGAATTGATTCTTGCCCCGTAGAGTGAGCAAGATCAACTCAACACCACTCTTGGCAAAGATTAGACACATTCCAGAAATTATCCCGGAAATAGATGCATATGAGATAGCGAGAAGAATGCGAGTGCGATCCAGCGCATCAAGTGGCTGATGTTGAACTATACATGATACGGAAGAGCGGTTCCCTTTCCTATCCAGCAACGGTGTTGTTTCGGTGACAGTGGAGACATCAGAAATAGTCTCTACGGTATTACTTAAAGTAATGTCACCAACGTCATCGTCACAGTAGGAGTGTACGGCAGGTAGAGCTGAATGGTCGGGGCGAGTTGCTACAACGGTTTTACGCGCCCAGGAAAACTCGCCGATGTGCGTCTAACATAATAAGGGTCGTTAGGTACCACCAACCAAGAAAAATTGGCATACCGCAACAAGGAAAAAGAACACGCTCGTTCCGAGCATAGAAAAATAGATAACAAAGACAGGTCTCCGAAAGAGCTCCAACAAGTCATCCAACGAATGTGTTGGTTCCGGTACGACTCCAAAGACGGCAATCAATATAGCACCCCCTGCAATAAGAATAGTGCCGATTATCATCCATGGGGAGAATACATCGCCGAGAAGGAGACGAGCAAAGAAGGCATTCCAGAGTAAGGAGACGGCACCCAGTGGAGCGAGGATGACAACAGGAAGCGATGCGATTTGGATCAAAGATCCAGTTAGGTTTGAGAGAATGAAGATGGCGAATCCAAGCAGCCATAACCTATGATTGAAAAGCACTTGTCGTCAGAAACCTACAACGCCAGAGTCCAAAAGGAGCTACGAACGGACGTCGGTGCTCCGTACGTTGAGAGTGCTTGGGAAGGCCTTGATTTATAATATGACTCTTCCTCTGGATAGTAAGCCCCAAAGACTGAATAAATGAGGCTATCAAACCAATCGCGATGCCGAGGGATATAGATATGCGAGCATTGTCTAGGCTTGAGCTGAAAACTGCAAATGACATTTGAAACGAGAATTAGAAGAATGAAAAGACAGCTATGTTGACTTCATGTGTTTTTGGATAGTTCTGACCGTCGAAATCAGCAGAAAACTACTGCTGCGAGAGTGGTAAGTGTTGGGTGGTAAGTGTTGATGAAATGATACTGCATGTAATTATCGTCACGTGACTATCCGGCTGTCCTCGAGGTTGTTCAGCCCTGCTGAAGTACTATCCCCAATGGACTTCATCCAGGGACTAGACCCTTCTAAGCTTGTGTTTGGCGGTGTTGTAAGCGATCCCGCCTTTTACATTCCGCTCAGCTGATTTTCGCAGGCACTGTCATTTCTTCTCTCACTTTCTTCCGCTCCTCAATACAACCTTGCAATCTACCTTTTTGGGACCTACGCTCAAGAACAGAATGAGGCGATTCAATCCTTGAAAACAGTCAGATATAAATATACTTGTCCCCAGGTTTTGCAGCATTTCACCTCCAGATACAGTTCACTGGTCTTTTAGGCGCTTCAACCATCTTTGATGTTATCTGGATGATTCAAAACAGCCAGAGCGGTTTCATCAAGTTCTTGACTGTGGTTTTAACTCTGCTCAAGGTTGTCGGAAAGCATTTTGTGCAAACCTCCAATATCTAACCGCTGGTCATCAGATACCAACTTTCTTCTCCTTCCTCTTTGTGATGCGACAGCGAGGTGCCCAGTTCGGCGGACTAAGTGTTGGTGAGGGTACTACAGGTGCCTTGACTTCCCTTTGTGTCCTTCTTAATACTGAGTTCAATAGTCTGGTCGATGCCTGGTGGTTTCACCTCCAATACTCGGGGTGGCTATCAAAATCTTGATGATGAGACTTACAATCATCAGTCTCGTCATCCTCCATCTCGGAACGATCCAAAATCTCCTGCTCAGGCTCAGGTAAACAACAATTCCACTCCTGGGGCATACGATACTGTTTAAATGGATTCTATACAATACATTCCACTACACTTAGTCTTCTGGTACATCTTCCCACTTTTCAAGTTGCGTCTCATTCCGTTCGAGCTCGTTCACAATTGATTCCATGGTTTGGACTGCCTTGAGTTTGTCCTCTGCTTTCTTCCTCGCGAAAAGCCACGGGCAGTCTAATGAGATACATTCGACTAACTCTCCAGGTGATGTACCTGCACAAGTAACGCAAACCTCATGTGCAGTCAGGGCACGATGCTCGAACACACCGCTCTTCGCACCGAATATGGTTAGACTTGACTGAAGAGACTGTGTGCACTCCTCGCAGAGATCTGAATACCCTCAACAGGGGGTCAAAATTCCACTTGAATTTTACATACCAGTGAATGATGGTTCTTCACACACAAAGCACTGATTGTTCTCAAGGTGTCCCTTGATATCCCACTGCTTTTCTGGAGGAGTTGTATCATTTTCCTCTTTATGCATCTTTCTTCGCTTCTTCGGCGAGATAACACCTCGAAACACATTTTTAACTTTTGGCATTTCAGAAAACCATTGTCGTACGTCAGCCCCAACAAGATTGAATATCCGTTCAAGGGGTGGTATAAGCACTCGAGTAATATAGTAGGTTGTGTCAAGTTTGAGGCTCCTGGTTTCACTCTAAGGAAAGACGCGATCTAATAGGGTTATGAGGCTCACGGTTCGCTTATCATCTCAAGAGGGTCCATTGCTCTTTCTGCCAATAGCGTTCCATGTTCAGCTTGAGTAATCACGTACGGAATACGTTCTGCATATTCTGGTTCATCATTGGGATCAATCGTCATTCTACGTGCAGCAACCACTACACCAGGAGGTGGTGATCTTTCATTACTATGACGATGCTAGTCAAAAACCAGAACTGGGGATGAAAGTTGAGCAATGTACCTGTATGTTCCCATCCTTACTTCTTTGGCAAAGATAAAGTCCTGAACCGAGACTCTGTTCTCGAGTATCTTGTACCAAGATTTACAGCAGTAATCTTTCACCTGACTCAAATCCTGCGTGCGAAACAGAATTCTTTGCTCCGTTAGGCCCCGTTTCAATGGTCCAGTAGATCTCACTGACTTCAGGCAATTTTCAACGAGCTTCCGTTGGGCAAGGATACCGTCCCGTCTGACGGTCTCAATACCCTTTGCATCGAAAATGGGCTCCTCTTCATCAGGACTTTCATATTTGAATCCGACATAACGTTTCTTCGCCAACAACACGCAGGGGTGATATACCTCAGATCAGCTGAGTATGAAATATACAAGTTCGATAACAGCCACCTACTTTTTCAAACTTGAGTTTTATGGGTGCAGGGTTTCGTAAAGTAATCGTATCTGCGATCTCGTTACCAATTCGAAATGCTTGTTCCTTCGTTTTGCCAGAGAGATAGCTTGTAGAGGATGAGTCTTTTTTCGATGTCAAGGGTTTGTGATTTATGACTCACATAAACAGGCTATCTGTATCACCGTATACAACCTAACATTACAATTAGCACTGATCCGTCGGACCGCTGGAGTCGGACCTTTGAACCCCATTTCTCATTATTGTTGATAATATCAATAGCCTAGAGGTCCGCCTGTCAGTGTACGCTTCCAGAGGAATCGGCTGCCCACTTGTTCCAAAATTTCTCTACCAGTCTGCACAATACTATCTGCAATCTCAACAGCTGGCATACGACCTGAATAAGTCGCGCTCGTATATCCGTACGTGACATTGGCAATATACTTCAGCGCCAGTTGTCGTGCATTGAGGACGCGGAACATAGCCTACCAACATTTCGTGTCAGTGCCGACCGTAATCAAGTTGCCATCAGACATGCTCTGTCCGACTTAACAGCCTTCATCGCTTGTTTTACCATCACTCTTGTATCCAATAATTCAACGAGCATGCGGCCAAGAAGTCCTTTGCGCACTTGTGGTCTCGTATACATGATGCCATTTGGTGCGACTGATGCAACGGTGCGTAAGATCGCTTATCTGAATTTACATGTGATGCTCACCAGTAATGAGCTCTTTCAAGATCTCTAGCAAACCGGGAGCTATATCCAGACTAGTCACCCCTAGCCTAAACTGCCCTTGAAAAGCAGCAACCCGACCAAGACAGGTTGAGTAGCAATAGTTGTAGGCGATCATCACTGAGGGATATAGAGACTGAAAATCCAAGACTACGAGAGGACTGGAATAAAATGCAGAGATGGGCTCCATAATCAGTGGCATACATTCTGCCGCGTTCTGTTTGCCTACCTACGGTAGTAGGGAAAAAAGGATAAGCTTTTCAGAAGACACAGCGGTAGACATACATCGTTTTTACTCGGAGATATCAAAACAAAGTTCTCAGGCTTGGCAATGCGGAACATAAATGATTCCACTTTATATTGGGATCCACGGCTGATGACAGAGTAAAAATCAACTCCAAAAATGCGAGCAAATTCTCTGACGAAAGGAAGGCGGAGTCAGTACTCAAAGAGGCATCATTTAGACCGGGTGACTGTCGTACGCGGTTTTTGTAACAACTTCACTCTCTTCCAGAATTTGGAGAGTAGCACTGACACGCGTTATCATATAACGTAGCAGAGTTACCATATGATTTGGCACAGAACTGTCATACCACTTTGACAACGTTGCCGTGGAATAGGAGGGTACCCTGTAATGTTTGATTAGCCCCCCCCGAGGACCCAGGCAAACTGGGGTCGAACCTCTGCTGCAAGATATGATATGCAACGTTGGAGAGGGTATAAGAAGTCAGAACCTGCTCCGATCTCATGATGCGCCAGGCATTCAAGATGTGCCTGCCAGCAACTTTCAGGCGGGTGGTAGTCTGCGATCCCCATCGATTATCTCCCGTCTTCTGTGCTGGAGCTCTGGACAAAAAGTCCTGCAGATCAAATTCTGAGGATTACCGTTTAACTAGCAAACTAACCAATATACCAACACCAACGCACCATACTGTTTTGCCCGAGAATTCAAGTAACCCCAGGATGTACGCTGTACATCCCATCCTGTGAGAATGTCAGGGTCAAACTCGGCAACAATATCAGAAATCCTGTTAAGGAGATCGAGCTCCGTATCGACAAAATCTAGGGGAAAATCCCGAATACGCTTGGGATTTAGTTGCACATTTTGGATAGCAACGATGCCAGTATGTATATCCCTTGTTCCAACGACTTGAAGTCCGTATATTGCGATGCAGATAGAATCAAATTCCGGGTCGGGTACAGCTTTCCCGAAAGCAGGGGCTACATTAACACCAAACTTTGGGATTGATAAAGATACAGTAAGAACGACCATACCTACGACCTCTAAACACATTATAGTCATGTTCTGTTGCTCTCTGGACACCTTGATCGCATGCGTAAGCGGAGAGTGTCTGAACTGGGTTGGTCCCTCAATCTGATCGGGAGGACGGTTGGAAACTGATCTCGAGGTGAGCAAGTGGAATCGCACCTGGGAACGTGGCGTCTTTCGATTCGAAAAGTTTTTTCGAAATACCATTTCGTACTTGAGCCACTGTCGTGTTACTTTTCTGCTAGGTGGGAAGGATGCAAACTCCCACCCAGAATGTACCTCAAACCGGGGATAATTGTAAGAGGATTGTGCAGATTCCGAGACAGGCATGAATTCCTCCAGGAAAGCTGTACCTTTACCTCCTTTGAGATGATAAACTAACCCGGCGAACTCCCTTGATCTTTCTGATATATCAGCCTCATTTGAGTAGAAAGGTGGTTGATATATCTTCGCCTGGAGTTTGAGTGCTCCGATCTTTGCGATCATGTCCGTTCCGCTCGGTGGGAACTCACGATAAAGATAACAGTTCGCTCCAGAAGTCATGCACTGTTGGTATACCTCAGTAAGATATGAAGCGAGTACTGGCGCGAGGGTTGAAGTTTGAGATATCATGTTTGAAGAGATACGTGACATGCTGGAGCCCAACGAAATATCCGCCACGTGTTTCATGTCATCTGCCCTGCCACAGAGATAATTTTGAGTCTTCAGCTGTATCTGGAAGGCCACGGCTGCCTACCACCTAGCCTTATTCTCTATTTTTCTATTTTTGGCCGAAAACCAACTTGATGTTCGAGACGACTCAGCACAGAAAAGGCCAGCGAATGGAAGATAGTCGATCTCACCAAGGGCTTAGAGCAGATGTATTATCATCTTGAGTCTTGCCGCCTTCCAGATTCCCGACTTCATGACTATCTTCCTCTCCAATACCCTCTTCTTCCTCTTCCTCTTCCTCCACTTCCTCATTCTCCTTCTCGTCAGTCTCTTCTCCTTCATCTGATTCAACGTCAGCGTCCTCTGTGTATCTAAAACGATTGGTCGCCTCTGTGTCTAATAGAGCTTCATTCACGTCAACTTCACCGCCGTCCGGAAAATCATCGAACGGCAAATGCACCAGGTTATCCTGTCCTGTCCTATAGTCTCGAACATCCGTGTCATCTCCTGTGCTCCTAGGTTTCCATGTTCTATGTCGTGCCTCCCAGAGTGCTTCAGTACTCTCGAAAACGGACATCACTTGGTTCTCCCAGCCTGATGGATCATTGATACTACCTTCCTCCCTCAACGGACTTTCTTTTTCCAGCCGACGCCTGAATTCATCCCACCAATAAGCTTCTGCCGTCCAACAACTACTTGAACTTCTGGATGCCTCACTCGGATCAAAAGGCACTTCTGGGGTAAGGTTTAAGCCCCGTGCGCGACGGCGGTTGCGCTCATCTTCCCAAAGCTCGCGCACGCTGGTCACTAGCGGCTCTGTAGGTCTTTCTTGGCCTGGTATTGCAAGTGTATGGTGAAGTCTGCGTTCCACTAATTTTGTTCGATTCAGGATGGAGGGAGAAATGATGTCCAATTCGAGTGGCATACGCGTTTGCCGAGGATATGGTGACGTCTCAAAAGTTACTTCTGGGTCCGTTATCGCCTCTTCATCCTCTTCCAGTCCTCTCCGACGATAGACGTCTCGAATCTCAATAGATCCGCAGCCATATAAGCCGAAATCGCACATGAATTGAAGGATGAAGCTGAGATGACTCTCGTAGACTTGAAAACGATGACTTAGAACAGAACCAGAGTGAAGTATTGCTGCCACATGATTCATTAGCCGTGGGTCCACCAGCATTATTTTCAGGAATGGCGAATATTGTGAGTGAAAACCGTAAAATTTAACCCCTTTGACTAGGAATATTGCGCGCACATATTGAGATTTCGCGGAGTCAGGGTCGCATCTCAAAGATAAGGCAATGGCATGATTCAACGACTGTTTAAGGTTCCCTATGTATCGTTTTACTGTGGAGGATAAATTAGGCTCTATCTTTGTGGATAGCTCAATCCGCACCATGGTATGGATGAAGGTTTCCTGGATACTCTACGTAACAGTAGGGATAGACTTGGTGAATATGAAGGCATGCTCGTGAGCCGGTTGAAGATTGGCCATAAATTCGAAGGACAGGTGCTCTTGATAGGTGCGAGAGGTCAAGGGCCCCAGGTTGAACAACTACATAGTCAATTTGGTCTACCTGGACCGTGAACAGACCAACCATTGATAGCTGATTAGTATTCTGTCAAGCTTCCCCAATTCAAAGCGATTTTCTCACGCCTCCATCTTTACACTGGTCTGTACCTGATACAAATTTAATACCAGTCCCTAGAGCTTGACGACAGTCAGCATCTGCTGCCCGCTCCACTCTCTGCCTGGACCTATCTTCGCAAATCCCCGAACGTGACCTGGCTCAACGCAAACATACCTCTCCCTGGAATCTTTGTCGAGTAAGCCACGATCAGAAGCTGATCTACTTACCAGCCTCCTTCTTCCATGTCTCCGATTTTATTTCCCTCCTCTTGTGGATTCCAAATGACTACATCTTTGAAATTTTTGGTTTCAATGACAATTTTTCCGTCTGGCCATGCCAAAGTATAGACCCCGTGGGCATCCTCATAGACGAAGTCTGTGTACCTTTGAACGTCTACTTCTGCACGAGATTCAATTCTGCGGATGGCTTTCTCCTCGTCAGTAGCTCGAGTTTTGTCATAATAACCAACATTCTGCAATGGAGTGATTCTGACGGAGGTTGCAGGAACCCGGAAATAATTGTGAAGAAGAGCCTGGAACTCGAGCTCCTTGATACTGTCTGGCGGATTGTAAACAGTGAGATTAGTGCCGAGCTGATTTTCAAACAGTGTGACAGTGTATGAAATTTCAAATTTAGGTTCATATTTAGTCATGATCTGAGTCGATGGTCTCAGGACTTTAAGCAAAAAGAAGGAGGAAATAAGCTCAAAGCAAGTACAAAGTATGATCAGGGAAGTACACTCACTGAACTTGACGGAAACCTCAACGTCATTGTCCCAAGCGATACCATCAAACGTCCACTTCTCGCTTCTGGCAAACCCATGCTGCGGGAGCTTCATGTGTTCAGAGTGTATACCAGCCCCGAAGCAGGGAAAAACAACAGGTATACCACCCCGCACAGGCTTTGAACCGTCCAAGATAGCTTTTGAGGACACGAAAAGTCTTTCAAGGCCTCCTGCCTTCCAAGATATAACGGTTGCACCATAATGAAGAACTTCGACAGAAGCCCCCTATGATCCTCGTCTTTTCAAAAAACATAGAACATAACACAAACATAAGAACGCGTACTTTGGGATGCTGAAGTAAAACTTTATCCTTCAATCGTTCTACTGGCATGAAGGCAAGATTATTTCGGTAGCGTCCGGACCATCTCACATATTAGCTAATATATCATGAGCATGTATAACTAGTTCTGGAATTCATGTAGTCAATTGCACTGCGCGAAGCCTCCAGTTTTCGCCTGCCTATTTCCTCTAGCAATAAATTCGGAAATCCTGAAAGAAGGGTAGGAATGAGAACAGAGAGAAAGATGAGAAGAGAGGGGAGAGGATGTATGGATGTCCACCTACCACATCCTATCCTAGTCCTAGATTGCAGAAGTCTTTCCTGATCACGTGACATACACTGTAATTCAATAGCTCTTTCTACAAAGCAGCATTTTGTTTCTGCTTCGGATTATATTGCAAAGGAAACAATGGACTCGCAGATATCAATGGAAGATGTGGGGTTTGATGTGCAATTATACGTCAAACTTGACTGACCTATCTGCACCAGATCGCCCCGATTGCCATCCTCATGGATGAACTGCGGTCTGAAGATGTCCAGCTTCGCTTAAATGCAATCCATTGTATTCCAACAATAGCACTGGCGCTAGGCCCAGATCGTGCTCGCGAAGAGCTGATACCATTTCTTCAAGATTCTGTTGATGACGAAGATGAAGTTCTGCTCGCCTTGGCGGAAGAGCTGGGGAAGAACTTCGAGGAGTATATTGGTGGTGCAGAGCATGCACATGTTATCCTTGGTCCTTTAGAGCATCTGTCGGCAGTGGAGGAAACTCTTGTGCGCGATAAGGTACGCGTTTCAACTCAGATCTTGATTCCTGCCGACGAATTACCTTGAAATCCAGGCAGCTGAGTCAATAACGAAAATAGGTGCTATTCTTTCACAAAATCAGACTGAACAATATTATATTCCCTTACTCAAACGACTCTCGTCTGGCGAGTGGTTCACGTCACGAACTTCTGCAGCGACCCTCTACCCAGCTGTCTACTCCAAAGTATCCCCTGCCTTACAGGAGGATTTGCGTAGGGGGTATACAGCACTCGGGGCGGATGACACACCGATGGTTCGCAGAGCTGCTGCAAAATCTCTGAGTGTAAGTTATTATCATCACGATGTTATAGCTAAGTTATTGATGACTAGATATAGCCCTTGCTCGAGCAATTCTCTGAACAAGACATGGTATCGGATGGCTTACCGATATATCGAAGACTCCAGGCTGATGATCAAGATTCTGTCCGTCTGCTGACAGTCACGACTCTCATTGTCCTTGCGCGACAACTTCTGCCCAAGCATGAGTTACTGCTCAAACAAATTAGACAAAGCACAAGTGATAAAAGCTGGAGAGTGCGATACATGACAGCAAGTCATTTCAATGAGGTACACACCATGTCCTTTAATGGTTGTCTGAACTTCTGAACAATTTGAAGCTTGCGGACGCTGTCGGGACCGAACTCGTACGGGATGAGTTGGTCGGCCAATATATTCAGCTCCTCAAAGATAATGAAGCAGAAGTTCGAACTGCAGCTGCGACGCAAATTTCAGGTAGAGCTATTTACCACCATCACACAACGACTGCTTAACTCCTGTTCTTAGGCTTTTCCGCTCACCTTGGCACAAAGGTGACATTGCTTCGAATCCTTCCTTGTGTCCGAGACATTTCCCAGGATGCGTCTCAGCATGTCCGTGCGGCCCTGGCAAACCAAATTCACGGTCTTGCTCCACTCCTTACTAGAGAACCTACCATTGAACACCTTCTTCCCATTTTTTTACATCTCCTCAAAGACGATTTCTCTGAGGTCAGGCTCAATGTTATCAGTAAACTTGAAATTATCAACGATGGTACTGTGTCCTTTGCATCTGACTTACATTTTCTGATCTACGATCCTGGTCAGTAATTGGGATTGAGTTGTTGTCCGATAGCTTGCTTCCTGCTATCGTGGAACTAGCTGAAGACAAATCCTGGCGCGTTCGGCAGGCCATAATCCAGTACATCCCCCTTCTGGCAACCCAGTTTGGCAGACCTTTCTTTGATGAAGAGCTAGGCAACTTGTGTATGTCTTGGCTGGGTGATTCTGTGTATAGCATTCGGGAAGCCGCCACCGTCAATCTAAGAAAACTGACCGAGGTTTTCGGTGTGGATTGGGCGCGAGTTGCCATCGTACCCAAAGTGGTTGGCATGGGGTCCCATCCTAGTTTCCTCTTCAGGATGACCACAATCCAAGCTATCACGGTTAGTGTTCACGTTTTTCCCATATTTTCCTATCTTTGACTCGCATTTCAATACAGATAATTTCACCATCCTTGAGTCTGGAGATAATCCGCACTGACATTGCTGGGCTTCTGCTAGATTTATCCAATGACCCTATCCCCAACATTCGTTTCAACGTAGCCAAGTCCTTCGAAGTAATGGTCCCAATGTTCAGTCTTACGCAAGACGGAAGTCAGTTTATTCAAGAATTCATTCTTCCTACCCTAGAGCGACAGAAGAATGATTCTGATGCAGACGTACGGTATTTCGCATCTCGAGCACTGCAAATAGCCCTTTCAGCGAGTTCTTCAAGGTGAATAATGACAGGACTCCCTCTTGGTCTAGTGAATCAACCTGTAGTTACCCTCTCAATTCTCTATACGCACTTAAACAAGCAGATTTCAGTAGCATCAGAATTAATCCGAGTTCTCCTGAAAGTCTGTGGTGACAGACTTAATTATACTAGGAATGATTGATTGATTTTGAGGTCCCCGTAACGGTTGCTAGATTCCTATAAATGGCTCTGTTATCCACGCCTTGTCCGCTAAACCGCTTAAGTCGAGCCGTGAACGCTCAGGTACAAAAGATTAACAAATACATTCTAAAACAAAGAAGCCTTAAAAAATAGAACGCTTGTAGATGGTGCCCATTCTTTCCTCTTCTTTCTTTGACCCTGTCACTCCTTGTTCTTGAATCCATCATGCGCTTCTCAACTATTTTTGTTGCTTTTTCTGCCATTGTTCCCTTTGCTACGGCCAGTAACCTGAAGGACAGTTGTGAGTCTACCGAATTTTGGTGAATAATTTCGGTTCCGAATTAGATCGCGTACTGAACGAGTAAAGGTGGCAGGATAAACAATGTTGTTTGCCCAACGGGGGAGTAACTAATCCCCCGCTTCCTCCAAAGGGTGTCTCCTGTCCCCCCAGTAGCCACTATTGGAGCCTTGTTAAGAATTGCTGTGTACCTCGTTACCCTCCGGGGGACAACCAACCTCAACCCCAGTGTAGTAAAGGCTACGACTGGTACAATGCACTTTATCAGTGCCTGCCACAACCTGGGTCTCATTCTACCACACACAAGCCATCTGCCACTCCCACTACTTCCACCCCTCCTACTCCGACATATGGCAATGGCGATGGATATGGATATGGTAATGGGTATGGAAATGGTGATGGGTACGGAAGTGGTATTGGGTACGGAAATGGTAATGGGTACGGTAATGGGTACGGTCATAGGCGCAGGAGGGCCCTGGAACTTGCCAATCGCTTTTGACCAGTACGGCGAAATAAAAATGAACGATTGTTTTCACTTCATACCTACATTCGATTTCTCGGTCATCCCGGGTTCGTTCCTCCGGGCAATGTAGCTGTAAAGGCGTAATGCCCCTCAATGCAACTTGAATTTGAAGCACTTTACTCACCTTGAAAGTTTGATGGCTCCCATGCCCATCCGCGACATGTATAGATGATGGTATAGATGATGACGAGGACGGAACGATTGGTGTCGAAGGTCCTTGCCTAATACAAATTCGATGAAGCTTTCTTTATAATTAGATTGTATTGTGTCACTCACAACAAGGCCTCTATGCACAGGCCAACCGATTTCCCCTGTCACTCCATCCAACACCCCATTTTTGAGACCTCAAAGACAAACGAGAACTATTTGGACGCCTCATACAGAGCTGCACAGGTCATGGATATGCAG
>Ga0153999_1000787_pt1 | contig 13351 bp, 16 predicted proteins | sample TSNC083MetaG_FD_104675 | JGI IMG/M metagenome (GOLD analysis project Ga0153999, IMG submission 104675) | Attine ant fungus gardens microbial communities from North Carolina, USA - TSNC083 MetaG | ecosystem: Host-associated > Fungi > Mycelium > Unclassified | place: USA: North Carolina, Lumber... | reverse complement strand
TGTTTCGGGCCGCATGGTGACTCGACCTCAAAGGTGAATATCTCAGCATTGTCTCCAAGGTAAGCACAGGCTACAAGTGCTCTAGCTCGAATAAAACTTTTATGACAAACTCATTTGTTTTATGAGGTATTGTCAATGCTCACATGACAGAAAACCCCATCAGTACAAGGTAAGCACAGGCTACAAGTGCTCTAGCTCGAATAAAACTTTTATGACAAACTCATTTGTTTATGAGGTATCGTCAATGCTCACATGACAGAAAATCCCATCAGTACACTCCACATACTGACAGATTACCCCGGAAAATCTCTGACATCCCTGTCGCCGTGGATAGATGCACATAAGCAACAGAGAAATTCCGCCTCATAGTCCCGTTTCAAGCGCTTCACCAGACCCACGCGAGGTTGCGATTGAGCCATTACAAGCTCAGAACGGAGCACCCCGTGAATCAAATACAGATGATACCTTGATCAACTCAGACGAACTCAAACTCCCAAATACCTCATCGCTCGCTATCGTGATCATTAGTAACCTGCTTCTCCAGGTGCGGTTCACAGAGCTATCCATTGGCGAGATCTCATTATCGCCTAGCTGTCTTTCTTCATCATTATCCCTTCTTCCAACGACTATGCTAAACATCTTGGGGGTGATTCCACTTTTTCCGGAGTCGTCATCGGCATTCCTACCGTATTCTCCGCCTTGGCACTTGCCCCTCTAGTTCGATATGACAAAGGCATGAACATTTTGTTCTAGATTTCACATGATTCGCTGAACGGGATTCTTAGGAAGATACGCCCTCCCTCTCAATGTAAGCTGTGCAGCTTCCATCATCGGACACACCCTCTATGGCTGCGCCTACAAGGCCAATTTTCTATACCTTATCCTGATCGGCCGTATCGTCAATGGCTTTGGGTTCACAATGTGGATGTATTGCAAGCGTTATTGCTCCGACGCTCGAATCGTCGGTGTCCGTCGACGAACGACGCTCGCTAGCTTTCTCGTGATGGGTCAAGGACTCGGAATGAGTCTCGGCCCGTTCGCTGGTGGCCTGCTTTACAAAGTCGGTTTTGGAAATGCTATATTTAATGGGTTCACGAGTCCTGCTTGGGTGATGGCCGTCGTATGGTGCATCTTCTGGGTTTGTGTACGACTGTTCTATGTTGACATCCCCAAAGATCCTCATCATTCGGGCCAAATCGGCCAATCCACTACTTCCTCTGCCTTTAAAGCTTCGGGAGCCCTTCTCTCTGACAGTGTAATGCCGGAAGAGAAAGCGACTACTCCCAGACCCGCGTCCACCTCTTCTAATACACATTCACCCAAATCGAACCTCTCTTTCCTTCACAAACTCCACATGTCCCCCTCCCAATGGGGTGTCCTCGCTTGTATGTGTTGGTTCGCCATGACTTGTTTCTTCATCCTCGGAGCCTGGGAATCCAATCTCCCCGTATTCGGCGCATCCAGACCCGAATTCCACTGGTCACCCACCGCCGCAGGGAACTTTATCGCGCTCGGTGGCATCACTGCCTTCCCATTTCTCGTGCTCAACGTATTCCTCATTCGGCGTATTGAAGACCGTGTCATACTCGCTACAGGATCATGCCTCGGTCTCTCCTCTCTTCTCGTTTTCTTATCTCTCCTACGGACAGGAAAAATCAACTATGGAAGTGTATTCATGTGTTGGTGGGCTACGGCTTTAGGACTCAACATCGCAAGCGTCGTACCCGTTAGCTTATTAAGTAAACAACTACCGCCAAGTTGGAATAACTGGCTATCATTAGCAATCCAGTATAGCATGTATACTGGAAGAGTGTCGGGTGCCATTTGGGGTGGGAGTGGTGTTAAAGTTGGCATGATGGTTTATACTGGTGTTGAGATTGCGATTGTTGGAATTGGGATGGTTATGTTTTTGGTATTGTGGGATGGTTTGAAAGCCAAAAAAGGCTGATTTGCATTGTCTTTTGAGATATACTGTAGATGGAAGGAGCATCGATTTTCCTAGCAGATTGTATGGGATTGAGGAGCATTGACTTTTCCAGAACTGCTATTCTTTCTTGGATATAGGAAATTTCCTCTGCCTTCAGACAGGTGTCTCTCGTGGTTATTTAGAGTCTTGACTCGTCCTTCTCTTCAAAAAGTTGATTCTACCGAAGAGTCTAAGTCTGTAAAGAGGCAGGATCAAACATAACAATCATTAGGTTTATAGATATACTCATTAGGGCAGGCCACTAATGTGAGGGCTGGTATTTTACCTGTAACGAGTTCACACCTTTTAACTGTGAGCTCTGGGTATACTCTTGTACAACCTGATCTTTTGCTGTAGAATCTGTACACACCCTCTGTCCGCTGCGTCATTCTGTCAGCGTGTTGCCTGTCTTCTAGCACATGGCCATCCTGGGCTTGGGCCATATATACATGAGAGCGACAATACCATGAGTCAAAGAGTCTCGAGCTTAAACAATGCTGATCGAGAGCGTTCCTCGATCACTCTACTCCTTTTATCCGAGATAAAGCCTCATTGAATTGTGCAGTCGATAACTTCAGGGCACAGGGACACTTGACATCTGCAGGCTCTTGCACAAGACATTCTGAGGGCACAAAGAAGATCGGAAAGAAGGGAATTGAACTGCAGTCTTTCGAAAAATCAAGGGTGATCTGACGCGTGTGTATCGCTCACCGACTCTGCCGGAAGAAAGGTTACTCTTTCAGATGTGATTGCAGAGTTCGGGTGCGTGAGGAATAAATCAATTATTCGCGAATGAACTTGCCGGAAAAGTCTCTAGTACTTTGACTACGTTTCAGAATCACCTCTAGGTTCTCAGCGCTGCAAAAGTATATCATGAATGATGATCCATGTCGGATCCCAATGTTTGGAGATCTGTCCCATGTCTTTTGCTTTGTGAAGTTGATACCCTATTAAGTAGCTACCCAATTAAGTAGCCATTGAAGATAGGATGTCGTCTGTCTGGCATTTCTCATGCTCATGTTCTGACTCCGTGAAGACGGATGAGCTGAATTGGGTCGAGGTACGGAAGATTCCCTCCAACTGTCAAACGTGATCCTGACACCCAGGATTTCGGAACGTTTATCGAGATACTTGTATCTTTTGATGTACACAAGAGAACAAGAGCTTGGATATGATCCTTCGGTCTGACGTGTCATGTACAACAACGAAGAGCGCTATATCAAGCTGGAGGCTTCTTCGATGGAACCATCCACAGCATCATGGTACTTGACCGGGCCTGGTTTTAACCCACGGACTGTTTACATCACAGAGATTCCGGAAGCACAGGAAGTTCAATGAGTGAATAATGAAGCTGAGGTGATAGGTACCGTGAGGGCAGCTGCACCGAAAAAACGTGGCTGAACCAGAACCGAAGAGGAGATACAGAAACATATCTTCAAATCGCTTGATAAAATGTAAAAGATCAAATTGGATATCAAACCTTTTGTATCCCAGCCATTCAGAATGCGCTCGAGAATGAATATTTTGTGTGCGTGATGGATGGGGGAAAGCAACAAAGCAAGGTTTGAATAGTGCCATGCCTGACCCAGGCGTCATACCTTCCAAAATTCGTGGATCAATTCGTGGGCGATCTATAAAGCGCCTAAGGACAGGCACTTTCAACGACGCCCATCTATTCTTGGTGTCCCTAACCGACGATCAACATTAAACCCGTAGCTATGTCAAGAGGCAATATCAATTGATTTGTGGTACTGTTAAAATCGTTAATGCTAGTAAGACATTGGATTGCGGTTTTCAAGGTCAAATACACTGCCTTACAAAACATTGTTAGATGGTTTAAACCACTAGCGAGCCTTCCTCTCTTGCGTATGAACGTTCATTCCCTTGATCTGTTGATAAGGTTAAGTTTGCACTCCATCCAGAAGGAATATCTTTGAATGCGACTCGTGTTGTAGAAACGCAGTCGCACGTTGGTTTGACTTGGAATAAAGCGTATTCCGTTGCAAACCAATGAGTAGATACAATGAATCACAAAATGTATATATTAAAGAAATATTCCAGAAGGTTCCTGAAAATTCAGCCGGATCACGGCCTCGGCTTGATTTCCCAACAACTCGCGGTATGTGTTCTACGTCGGCATTGTTTTTGCTTGTTCTTGGTAAGGGCTCTGAGTATATTGTGATGTCTTTGATCAACTGACCTTGGTTGCATTGTGCATGGAGAAATTTCAGTGTCAATAATTTCTATCGTCTATAATAAATAGTACATTTCTCATAACAGTAGGATCTGGATTGTCTTCATACAGATCCATTATTCCTGCTTTCCAATCTATCGCAATTTTTTCAGTTGTCAACTATGTTTGAGTAGATACCAGTGCAGCTGTAGTCGTGGGAAGTTTCAATTAGACTGTGGATCAATCAATACATTTGCACGCCATTTGCTCACTTGCATGGCGGATTCTGGCATTGGTGAAGCTCTTGCGATCTGTGTTACTGCATGCTGTGATATTTGTAGTGGTTGTATTCTGGACTTCACCTCCATTCGTATGTCTTCCTGCTCCGTTTATCTTTAAGGAGACCTGACTAGAAAGATGGTTGTTGACGATCACAGGTCATTCCCGTACAGAGTTTACGGGATGTTGCAATAGTGAATCTAGTGGAGACTCGACAGAGGATGAGCATGAACCTTTGATATCACAAGACCGACAACCTAGACATCAAGCCCCTATGGCTACTGGTGACGGTGTCGCATGACATATTTTAGGGTATGTATGCTCCCTAATGTCGATGGGATGAGCAGGTTAACTTGATTGAACAGTTTAGTTTCTTATACGTCCGTGCACACCTTCACTATCAAGACTCCGAATACGCCGCTTTTCATTGTATAAGGGGTGAGCCTAGGATTTCATAATTGCCCTTCATAAGCGGTAGCAACTGATTGAGCCCTGAATTCCTTAATCTCTCTGAAAGCTCAAGAACACAAAATAGGCACATCTTGTACGTCCGGCCGGGCTGACGTTGCCATATGTCTCCTAAATCTGAATGTCGTGTATCAGTATGCGACCTCAGTTGATACCAACCAATCAGCTTCCCGGGATGCTTGCGACAGCAGCCTTGGAATGATGTGTGATTTATCCGCTACAGTTGAGCTCAGGAAGTCCTCGTACATCATCCTCTATTCATCGAGTTCGAGGATAGCACCAGCGGGAATTATTCGGGGTCAGTAATGAAGCTAGCCCGTTCTTTCCGGTGAGTTTCTCAGGTAATCCATCATTCTCTATCCTCCCCTTCGCTAAATGCAATTTGCATAAGAAAAGACGCTCCATCCGCCCCAATCTAACCAACTTTGGCTTGCCCGATGCTGCGTGCCTTGTCTATCTGAAAAATCTGCATTGGACATTTTTCGTCTCCTGACCACCTTCTCTAGTAGAGGCAGGGCACGGTACACCTGTCAAGCAGGATGCTTACCCCAATTCCTAGAGGGCATTTGGTATTACTAATCGTCATATTTGATCTGCCACCGTCATTTGTGGGACACAAGCCAAAAATGTTATCTAGAGTATGAATGATTGATCACCAAAACAGTTAGCTACCCATCAACCTTACAAGCCCTCCCATGCTTAGTGCACCAAGTGGCACTTGCAATGACCGTAATTGGAATGATGAAGATCGGACTAATCCGAATCAATTCATCAGCACAACTGCCACATCTTGATCGAATCGCTATAGGAGTTGATGAGAGTAGATACAAGGGAATCCGGGAGTACATACACAACAAGAGAGTGATTCTCGGGATCATTGGACCAGCTGGACTGCCATTGATCTCGGGCACGCCAAAAGTCACCCATGGCAGCTGGAATTATCATCAGCATCATTCAAGTTCACGATCAAGAAAGATAGATGCAATAGATCACAAGTCGCCAAGAACAATGACTTACTATTTGATCCATCGAACCAAGGCTTCTGCCCACTACCATCAGGGAACCAACCGTTCGTCCCTCCCACAGCAACATTTAGTATGAGATAAAACGCTGATAGGACGAAAGATAAATTGGTAGAGGATCAATCGCGAGTTGAAACAGCCAAAAAATGTCAGTGAGTGACATGAAAGCCAGTATCCAAGAGAACGCACGTTGGTCAAATGGCGCAGACTTGGTCCCATTAACCCAAGGGTTGTTCAAGATCACTGCTTCAGAACCATTCTGGACAATTTGGGGGAAATCACCACGATCCCAAAATGACTCTCGGACCCTGAGATCTAGTAGGTGATGTAAACGGGTGTCAACATAGATACGACTTGAGACTTATTGTCAGTTCTTAAAACCAATACAAGTCAATTCGAAGCTTACATGAAATCCTCAGTCCATTCTAGAGCATAGGTATGGAAGTCGTCCGCATAGCTTGAGCGACGCTGAGTCCACCATCCATACGTTTGCCACCCACGATTCAGAAAAAGTGTAGGTCCCCAGTTTAGCGAGCCGCGGACATAGTTGCTACCCCTGAGCATGATTTAGGCCTAACATTAGAAGCTGTCGTACGAGAGGAATGCGAAGGACATACTGTTTTGGATAGCGAATGCCATTTCCACGAGATTCCATAATGTCGATTTCACCTATAAGCAAAACCAATTAGATGACGTCTAGTCTAGACTTATGAAAAAAATCCCGCGAGACATCGGAGGTACTATCCAAGCAAGGGGTACATGAAAATAGATCTCGGGGACAAGGTTTGAAGTAACGAGAGGGAATAAACTCAAAAGAAGACTCACCACTCATAGGCCATGGACCGTATTTGCTATCAACTGGGAGCATCCAGATGGCAGGCCATAGCTAGATTATCATCAATGAACACAAGTGATCACGTAGGGTATATTTTCGAGAAACTATTCACCCAATCTCTAGAGGAACGAAGCAACGGCACGCCGTCAGAAGCATCAAAGCAAATCAATGAAACGAGACTGACCCCTTAGGAATTTTAGCCTGGACTTCCACCCGACCATATTTGATACTCGCGGTCTTCCTTGTACTGATTCTGGCGCTTTGCACGGGATTTATGATCTGACCGGTAGTTGAATTGCTGACTGCCGAACAAGCTCGGTAATACTCCTCTTCATCGAAGACCTGATCCATTGCTATTGCACTGTCATCGGGAGATTGTGATATGGAGGATGTGTATCCTATGCCTTGTGTGACATTGAATGTACAGCCCGTGATATTGAAGACGTGGCCATCCAGAACAGCTGCATTACCAATGACATCGGAAGTGAACGTCGGTGTGATGTAAAGCCGACCATTGCGCACATATGAATTGTTCTCGGAAGCCGTGGTCATCTCGAATTCTCCATTTCTATATTGCAAAAGCTGTCAGAGAAGCTTCGGGGGTGCTTGAATTCTCGAATACTTACCCAAAGCCACTCATATGCACCTCACGGAAGAACTTGCCACTCTCCCCAAAGATACCATCTGCGGAGTCAAAATTTTCATCCATCACAAGACAGAGGTTTGCAGGTAGCATGGGCGTATCACGCCATGAGAACCAACAACGGATAGCACTCGCCGCAACTCCAAGAAGCATCATGCCGTAGGTCAAGAAGTATGCAATGCGAGCAGATGGATCACGTGTAGTGATCCAAGGTTTCTCGACAGGTCCGCGTGCAGAAAGCATTGTAGACTTAGGGCGTTCTCTTTGAATTTTTGCTTGAGGACGCTGTAATGAACGATACATCTTTAACTGCCGAGGCCTGGGTGAAGCGAAAGACTCTCTAAGTCGACTGGAGGATACACGACTAACTCCGGTTCCAGGTCTGCTACCTGCGGTTCCAGGTCTACTACCCCCAGAATAGAGAGATGACGCTCCAGAAAAGTCAACAACACTCGTAGTTGCAGAGTGAAAACCATTCTGCGGTAAATATAGAGAATCTGAAGACATGACGGCACGGTGACCGGAATGAGTTCTGTTGCTTGCTTGTTCCAGGTGAGTAGTACTGCCGGGCGGTGAAAAGGGGTTCGGGACAGCGGCAGATGATCTTTGGTCACCCAAAGACCGTGAGCTTGAGGTTGATAATGCTGTGTTTGGTCTTGACCATTGATGAGGGGAGACAAGAACCTCCTCCTCTTGAGCAGGCCGTATCGAATGGGAGGACATGGCAGTAAAATGAGGATGAAGCGACTCGACATCTATTTTAAAGAAGTAAATCGGAAGATTGGGCGTGGGATTGGAGTAATCCCCGACTCGAAATTGAATGATAAATGACCAGCTCTCCCGAACACTTTACTGTTCCTGGCATCAAGGCGTAGATGGGCAAGGTGGGAATCGCACCCTCTTAGATTCATGCGCGATCCGCAGGAATCATATCCCCATCAGGAATAGAACAATTCTTTCGTGCGGACTTATCTAAACCACCATTGCACGTCGTTATTGGCACGATGCCCCCCGGGCAATAGCAGAGAGGATAAGAACATCACGCACCGCTATTCAAACCATATCGAAAAAACTATTCAAGGGATAGCTCATACAGCATTGCTTAATTTTCATCTAGCGGTTATTACAATATGTGACATAGTATGATGAGTAAATGCGTCATCACAGGGGTTGGAGGTACTCAACATTTCATCTACGTCGGATGGTGTCTCGAATTTGCAGCAGATCTAAAATTCTGCTACTCTCCATCAGACCTCATTTCACTCTGGAAGAAGATTATTGGCATGATGGATTTAACCTTGACACAATCCAACGAAATCTGATAGGGATATATACGAAGCAGCTGTGTATCCCGGGAGAGGACAGAATAATGACACACGTGATGATGAAAAGAAACTGACCTTCCCACGGTCAGGCATTACTGCAACTCAGATACGCGGTGAAAGTTTAGCTCAAGGACTTCTACACAGCCAATGGGCTCTGCATTCCTCACAAGTCCAAGCCATGTCGAACACTGCGGTCTGATGGTTTTTTGCACCCCTTCTTACATCCAATCAAGTCATTGACGTTCAGATCTTGTCCGCGTGGGCTATTGGATTCAGCCTAGACTATATATGGCGTTTTGTGCCATATATAGACTATCATTGAATGATAATTTAGTATTGATCCACTGGTACAGCCTGCGGAAGGAATGCGAACCATCTTGAACCTGTCATCTATGCTGATTCCTAATGGAGCTGACTCGTGTAGAATTTTTCTTATTCCGTCAGATTCTCGTGCCAAGGGCGTACGCGGACTTTGGGTTTGATGGCATCGGCCACGATTACATTCTTACCAGAGGTTCTGTTTTAAACTCGCGATCCCCCCTCGGTCGTGATTCTTTCAGTTCTCAACAACCGGTGATACTATCCTACTCTGCTTCCTCAGACTCTCGGCCATTTCCCTCGTTAGCCCCTAATGGACTACGACTCCTACGATGCCATCCTTCATCACATTTTTCGTTCAGTATGTTTCCTGTCCCCATTAACGTTTCTCGCAAAATAATATCTTTAGACTCAAAGTGATGCTTGGTTCAAACCATCCGAGGAGAATGTTTCTGCTGGTGTTTGCATAAGACTTGAACCTGGACTGTACCGTGTTTTTCCCTACGAAAATCCCTTTCTAGTCCCCTTCGAAGCCGCTGTCCGTGCGCTCAATGCCCTGGTGGCGGTGAAAATAAGGAGTGCGGCTGTGCACTCTGCAATGGCGACTGTGTATGTTCCCTCCTCACCCATTTTCAACTTCAATCTTATGCTATACCCAGCCAAGAAGATGCACCTTTCATCCAAATTGAATTGGATACTCGCATTCAGGTCCTTGAATCTATGGACCTCCTCCCCGACGCCGATAAGGAGCAATGTGCTGCATTCATCGTGAGTTTCTTCATATCAACTGCTATCCGCGGACTCAAAAAGATACCGGATAGCGGGATGAGCGAGTTGTGGTTCTATGGACGGAGGACTTGGACCAGATCATTCCTATGTGTAAAGAATTCAATGAGAAACTTATGAAGTACGTTTGGCGTACAAGAGAGAAGATACATTCGACGTCAACCTCTGTCGCTCCTTCTGTCACTCCTTCGGCTGCTGCTTCGAACATGAACCTCAATGATCTCCAGCCTTCATCATTCCCAGGTGCTGGAGCTGGAGCAGACACTGCAGCTAGTCCACCCGAACAAACCAATCCACAGAAATCAAGGACGTGCAAGATTCTTGACTGGAGACGGACCACGTCGAAGACCAATGAGGTTGACCCCGAAAAAGGCGCTGATTTACCTCCACCCCGTCCGATGAGACTCCTTGCCCCCATTTACGGTGGTTTGGCTGCTGCCCTCTCCCTTTGTATGTACCATGCAATTCTTTCCATGTCATTGAACTGAAGTTTGAGAAAAGACTTCGTTGGAAGTGGCCTTGCTATGCTTCTCTCTGAGTTCAAGTTAGATCATAGTTATCAGCGATTTGCGCTCTTGGCCACGGCACCGTTTCTGTTTTGTGTATCACTTGTGAGTTACGCCTGTTTTTCAGTAGGCACTGAATTGATCCCGATTTCGGTGGGAAGTTCTTTGCATCGCAGCTTATCGGCACTATCTGCATGTTGTGGGTTTTCTCTACGAATTAAACCCCAAGGTTGGCTGATGAATACATACATACCTTAGAATCGGCCCAGTGGCACAATATCATCAAAACTCTCGATATTACTCTGCAGAGAAGCCTAGGCATAATCCGGATGTTGACTCTCAACTGCCTCACATTACGGTTGAGATGCCAGTGTACAAGGAAAGTTTGGAGGATACCATGTTGGTCATGACCTTTGATCATTATGTTCAAATGCTCATGGATAACTAGATCCAAGTCTGTAGCTCACATCAAGAAAGCCATGCAGACATATGCTCGCCAGGGAGGGACCTCCTCAATCTTCATCCACGATGATGGAATGCAGCTGATCAGCGAGGAAGAGCGTGAAGAACGTAAGGAGTTCTACAGAAATCAGAATATCGGATGGGTAGCCCGACCACCACATAGTAACTCATCGGATGGATTCAAACGTGCTGGAAGGTTTAAGAAGGCTTCAAACATGAATTACGGTCTTCGTGTAAGTCTAAGACCTTCACATGATTAGATTCCATTTTCTCATCTTCCTAGCTCTCGCTCCTGATGGAGAAGCACATCCTTAATCTAGAAGCTTCTGAAAAGCCAGGAGACTCGAATTCTAGTTTGCTTGAAGAAAAAGCACTTGAGATGGCAATCGAAGAGATGTATGAAACAACAGGGCGGAAATGGAGACCTTGGGCTAGTAATGCGCGCGCTCTCCGTGTCGGTGATATAATTCTATTGGTTGATTCAGATACTGTGGTCCCTGAGGTAATTGATATATCGCTTTTCTGAACACTGAGCCGATGGTCAATGACTGTAGGATTGCCTCAGAGATGCGGCGCGTGAAATGGCAGAATGCCCCGAGGTTGGTATCATCCAACATGAGTCAGGAAAGTTCTTTTCTTCTGTAGCGTTAGATTTGACTGACTTGAATTCTATCTAGATGTTATGCAAGTTGCCCACCACTATTTTGAGAATGGCATTACACACTTCACCCGTCGTATCAATAAGGCTATCTCGTTCGGATGTGCCAATGGTGAAATCGCTCCCTTCGTAGGTCACAACGCATTCCTTCGTTGGTCCGCACTACAAGATGCTGCTTTCGTCGATACCGACGATGTGACGAAAATATGGTCTGAGAATAATGTATCTGAAGACTTCGATATGGCACTCCGGCTCCAGGTCAGTCTGTGCCTTGTAGACATGAATCACGTGATATGGATCGGGTTCAGCTGGCAGGTTACGTCATTCGATGGGCAACTTATTCTGAGGGCGGTTTTAAAGAAGGTGTCTCACTGACGGTTGACGATGAACTCAATCGTTGGCAAAAGTACTCGTATGGTACGTTCTTGTCTGCTCGTGCGGTCTTGCTCTCATTAATCTGTCTAGGCTGCAATGAGCTCATTTTCAATCCCCTCAAAGATTGGTGGCGTCTGGGGCCTATCAACAAACAGCTTCGCATCTTCATGTGGTCCAATGCCCCTGTGCATTACAAATTCAGTATGATGGCCTACATGTTCTCGTACTACGGCCTTGCGGCCGCTGCGATGCTCTCGGTTCTGAATTACTGTATTTTGGGCCTCTCGTTTGAGGTTGATGGTTACTATCTCAAAAGTTTTGAGATCTGGCTTGCATGTATGGTTGTTTTCCCCGGTGCAGGTAATGTTGCATTCACGCTCCTGGAATATCGCATTGGGCATCGCCATTTACTATCTGCGGTTATCGAAAATATAACGTGGATTCCCTTCTTGTACGTCTCCAGATCTATCAGTCCTTTTTCATGATTCAAGTGGATTCTCGTCAGCTTTTTCTTCTTCGCTGGATTGAGCATCCACCTGACAACTGCTTTACTCGCTCACATGTTTTCTTACAACATCACCTGGGGGGCCACGGCCAAGGAAGTAGAGCGATCAAATTTCTTCCAAGAGGTTCCGAGAGTCCTCAAGCGTTATTGGCCAACATTCCTTATATGCACCATTATTATTGCTGGAATGATTATCATGGCAACACCAGTGGTACCACCAGAATGGCAGATTACGGGTGACTTTTGGGCTGTCATTCTTCCCCTTGCGTATGTTTTCAGCTTCTTTCGCAGATTCAATTTCTCATCCTACCAACTTTAGTATCACAATTGGCGGACATATTCTCTTCCCAGTCAGTATGCCTCCTTCCCTGACAAAAATTGGAACTAACCTTGATGAAAAGATTATACTTAATCCCTGGCTCATGATTTTCTCTTTCTGAGCGGCATTATTCGCTCGTTGCATTCTTGTTATTACTTTAATATGACGCGAACATTTATTATTGCTTCACTATAACTATTAATTCCATCGATTCTTCTCACTCCTCTCGCTTCGGACCTTGGATCAATACTTATACTTTCTTCAACAATAGACAATAGATTTTCAAAAATCGTGTATATATTATTTCATATCGGGATATCACTCATGATATGCCTGTTTTTGTTAACATAGATTGCCATGGTATTGACATCATAGCAGCAAGTAGACTCATAATGAGTGTAAGACAGGTATTAACTTTGATGCATTTCTCCTAATGTCATCATGTTATCATTGTATGTAATAAGCCATCTGGAGACTACTGAGCACAGGTCTAAGAAAATGATGCTGGCGGATGAGACTGCTGGACATCCTCTTGTGGCGACCATTATTTCCGGGATCGAGCTACAAGCACAGCCAGGTATCCATCAACCTTACTGGAATCCGGACGAGCCGGAGTAATGCACATGGCATGTGTCAGATCAATGCTTACTGTTCGACACGGTATTAACAAATACATTACCCTCAGAACAGTGACTTTCAACAATATCCCTC
>Ga0153999_1000784_pt1 | contig 13386 bp, 10 predicted proteins | sample TSNC083MetaG_FD_104675 | JGI IMG/M metagenome (GOLD analysis project Ga0153999, IMG submission 104675) | Attine ant fungus gardens microbial communities from North Carolina, USA - TSNC083 MetaG | ecosystem: Host-associated > Fungi > Mycelium > Unclassified | place: USA: North Carolina, Lumber... | reverse complement strand
GGATCGATACCTATGTTAAGAACCAAAACGAGTCCGTAGTTTATGACCAAAGATGCCAGTCTGCCAAGGATCATAGCCAAAAACAGCGAAAGCAAGAGCGAGCTTTTTTTGTTTTTGTAAAAATATCCTCCTACCAAACCATAAGCGCCGAGTTCAGCAGCCATCGCCGGCATAACTGGCATAAGCGGCGGCATTCCTGTTGTCAGTGAGCTTATGATAGGAGTTAGTACTCCCACTGCCAGCCCGGCTCTTGCTCCCAAAAACAGACCGGCAATCAAAACAGGTATATGCATCGGCAACAATATCGTGCCTGTAATTCCTGTCAAGTGAAAAACTACGGGTAAGATTATGCCAAAAGCGATAAATACTGAGCCGATTAACATTTTACGGATACGAGTCATTTTTGCCTCCTCATATGCGCAAAAAGCATACGCCAAAAAGACCTCTCATTCTTTGAGAAAAGCCTTCTTGGCGTATATTTACTGCGTTATTTTATTCACTGTCTTTGAGCTAAAGAGAGACTTAGCTGCAGATGGATTTTTACCCCATCTGCAGTTTTATTCGACCTTATCCAGGGACTCCAGCCGCTCTTAGCTCCCGCTTACAGACGCCGGAGCCTTAGAGCGGTAGTCATCGATTAACGAACCGACCTTCAGGTCGGGTAACGAATACTTAGCATACCCGCACTTCATATTTATGTATATTTTCTGCCAAAATCCGACAATTCCTGCCAGTTAATTGCGTAAATAATTTTTTTCTTATAAAGCAAGGTTTACAACTCCTATTCACTCTCCACTAGATGGCATTCTCGTCCGCAGTAGATTAAAACGATCATGCCTGCCGAAATTGATCGTTACGAGCGACTGCAACTAAGACAAAAAAAAAGAGGGTCATAAAGACCCCTGCCAAAAGGCGCAAGAACATAAGGAGTTTTAGAACATGGCAACTTATAAGAAAACTCCCAACTGCTGGCAGTTGGGAGTAATTCTACAGTAGTATTAAATGAAAACTCCTGGCTTATACCAGGAGTAATTTCAGCAAATGTACATAGTTTGCCTGACAGATGTAAGACAAACCGTGTTTCAACTGTAATCTCCTCCCCATACCTCGTGGGTGAAAACGGTGACTGTCAGTTAGGCAGTTCTCCTGGCTCCGGATCATAACTTGCTTAAACCTTCCCAAGATTTTGGTCTCAGTGGCATTTATAAGCTCATTCCCCATTACAGTGGCGGGACCGCGTCGGCATTACACCGAACTTCCCTATTAAGCCCCGTAGGGCACCCAACTCAGATATTCAGTTATTAACATTATATCGGACAGTCTCCTCTTTGTCAAGATTTTCAAATCAGGTACTTGGCATATCTTTGTTCTATGACATTTATGTAGCCGATAAACTGCTTACAAAGCCAGGGATCGAGCTCTGTTCCGGCACTGTGCTCGATTTCAAGCAAGGCCTGCCCGCTGTCCATATTCCGTATATGTCCTCGCCTGTTTGTAATTTCATCAAACACATCACAGACTGCAATCATTCTACTCAAAAACGGAATTTCCGCCTCTTTAAGCCCCTCCTGGTAACCTTGACCATCATATCGCTCATGATGATAGAGAATAACTAGGCTTATCTCAGCTAACCCCATCGCCTTAAGCAGCATCTCACCGTATTCCGGATGAAATTCCAATACGGTCTGTTCCCGCTCCGACAATGCCCCGCTTTTGTTTAATATATCTTTAGACACACAAAATTTGCCGATATCGTGCACCATGCCGCAAACAAATGCTTTGTTCATTTCCTTGCTGGAAAAATCCATGTAGGCGGCACACTCGAGCATATGCATAGCAACACTTTGACAATGTCTAAGCGTGCCGGCGTGATGTTTGCCAAGAAGTGGCAGCAGGAAATCAATATTCTTCATTTTATCCTCCGTTCTTAATTGAGCTTTTGCGGTACGAACGCCAATTTCCCGCCATAAAGCCAGACCGGAGCAGGTACAGCCGTTCAAAACAAAAACTCCTGACAGTAGCCAGGAGTAAATTCAGCATTCCCACTTGTACAAAAGAATAGCATCAAGCTTAAGCAGGCAACTGTAATCTCCTCCCCATACCTCGTGGGTAAAACGGCGACTGTCAGTTAGGCAGTTCTCCTGGCTTCGGAGCTTAGCTCGCTTAAACCTTCCCAAGACATATGTCTCAGTGGTATATCTTAAGCTCACTCCCCAATACAGTGGCGGGACCGCGTCGGCATTAACCGAACTTCCCTATTAAGCCCTTACGGGCGCCTAACTCTCTATTATGCAATTGTTCAGGCACGCGTTTCCTTGATTATTTAAATATATAATGTATTCTGTATAATGTCAAACCCTTATTGCAGTCACAGCCTTTGCATTATTGAACCAGTCGGCAGCCCTGCCAAGGCAGCTTTGCCGTGTATTGAGGCGAGAGCTTGTACGCACTGGGACAAAAGCCGGTATGCTTCTTAAATAGCTTACTGAAATAGTAGGGGTCGGAGTAACCTACGCACGCCGATATTTCCGCTATTGAGGAGGCCGTAGTGCATAACAGTTCCCGGGCGCGTCGCAGCCTAAGTTCAGTCAAGTATTCAACCGGCGCTATATCGGTATATTTTTGAAATAAATAGGAGAACTGTCTGCTATTTAAGCCATACTGGCGGGCTAATTTAGCGACGGTAAGCGGTTCCCCATAATTTTTCTTCATATATAATACAGCCTGCTCTACGAGCTTCCGATCCTGTTGACTGCAACGGATATCGGCGCTGGTCAGAATTTCATCCAATATGCTAAAAAATAATGAACGAGCCCGTAAAACCGATAGATTGCCCGGTATTAGGGAAACGTTATATAGGCGCTGCAGCAAATTATTGATGCGCGGGCTATAGCCCGCATCAAGCTGATAGTGGGAAAATGCCTGCGGAAACTCATTTTTGGCGCTGTCGTCAACCAAATAGTGAATGACCATATACTTCCATTCAGTTCTCCCCATAACTTCTTTGTCCAGCGCTATATTCGGACCACAGTGGAAAATCTTTCCCGGGGCCATTTCGTAAAGTACACCGTCAAAAACCATCCGTGCCCGCCCTTTTATGGGAAAAATCAAGCCCGATACCGGCGGAGTGACAATCCCAAAGCTTTTTTTCCCCGGTGGAATGACCGATCTGATCACTTCAATAATTTGGAACTTAACCCGGGAAAAGTTCCCCGCCAGTTGATGGATATCCACTTGCATATTCGATCCGCTCCCCGCAAACTATGTTTTTGGCAGTTCAAGATTTGCTGAATTTTCCGGTTGTATACGCTGCTAAGAACGTTTATCCGTAATGCTACAAATAATAATTATTATTGTTTACTATAACTATAATAATTTTTCCAGCCGATGTCAAATGGCGCGAAACGATTTTGCAGCAAATTACTAAAAATGTTTTAGAAATATCTCCATTGGTCAGCACTTTTTACCTGGATTTTCGCGGTTATTTAAACTTTTCTTCTTGCAATATCTCCATTTACTCCACCTTAGTTACTTGTTATTCTATATGTACTGATTTCGATATTGATAGTCATTTCCATTGCTAGCAAGACTTGACTATCAAAAAGGAAAGTATTTTCAGCAGTAAGGGAGTTGACAGCATGAAGAAAAAACTGTCTCCTACCAGAAAACGCCTGCTTTACGCGTTGGTCGGCAGCAGCTTGTTCTGGTACATGCCGGCAATTGTATATGCCGAAGAGGCAACGGAGCAAGCTGCGACGGCCGATCAGCATGAGTTCATCCTGGAGGGGATTGAAGTTATCGCCAGCCGTGAACGCTCTCTACCGTCAGTGTACGCCGGCGGCCAGGTGGCTCGCGGCGCCAATCTTGGTGTCCTAGGCAATAAAGACTTTATGGATACGCCGTTTAATTTCACTAGCTATACGGCTCAGACCATAGAAGACCAGCAGGCTAACACAGTATACGATGTACTCATCAATGATCCGTCCGTCCGCTTCACCACCCCTCCCGGGCAGGTTGCTGAATATTACAAAATTCGCGGCCTGGATGTCGGTATGGAACACCTTTATTTTAACGGTATGCAAGGACTGGCGCCATATTATCGCGTTCCTGTCGAATTTCTCGAACGGGTGGAGGTGCTCAAGGGGCCTGGTTCCCTACTTTACGGTGGTGTGAATGCCTCGGTAGGCGGGGCGATCAATCTGGTGCCCAGACGAGCCGGCGAAAAGGATCTCACGAGCTTTACCTCCAGTTATACCTCCTCGTCCCACTGGGGTGGTCATATCGACATTAGCCGCCGCTTCGGAGAAAACAAAGAATGGGGCATCCGCTTCAACGGCCTGTATGCAGACGGCGACACCACAGCCGACGGCCAGTCGAGGGAACGGCTGCTGGGCTCGTTAGCTTTAGATTACCGCCTTGATCATTTGCGCCTGTCCCTGGATGCCTACGGTTCCCAGGATAATTATGACAACGGCCTTATCTCGATGTATCAGTTACGCGCCAATGGTATAAAAGCGCCCCACGGCTCGACTAATTTATTCAAGGGCACCTCGGGCGCCGTTCGTAATAACGGAATTTTGTTTAAAGGCGAATATGACCTGAAGGACAATCTAACCGTTTACGGCGGCTTCGGCAAAGCCGCCTCCAGAGCTACCGGCTTCATCAATGGCAATCATATTTTATTTGTCCAGGCCGACGGAACGGCTTATCCCCGCAATCTTTTTAAACAAAACTTCTGGAACGATGCCAAGTCAGCCGAGCTAGGACTACGCGGCAGCTTTAAAACCGCTTCGATCAATCATCAGCTGGTTTTAAGCTCTAATTTTTTGGCAAACGACTATTCCAGCACGTTCAACCGGTATGCGAACACGTCTTACATGAGCGATTTTCCCATCAGTATTTATGACGACTCTTTCTCCTTCTCCGACTTATTCGACAGTGTTCCCTGGAAGGGAAAAGGCCGAAAGACGGCCATCTCGGATTTGTCCAGTATTTTTCTGGGCGATACTCTTAGCTTTAATGATGGAAAAATACAGCTTACGGCAGGTGTGCGTCGGCAAAGCGTTGAAACAAAGAGCTACAATGCAAGCACCGGCGCCGAAACCGCCAAATATGATGCCGATAAGACGCTGCCGATGGTCGGCTTTGTTATTAAACCCTGGGGCAATTCGGTGGCGCTTTACGGCAACTATATCGAAGCGCTTTCCCCCGGAACGCAGGTGACCGACACGACAGTGGACAACTACGGCCAGTTTCTGGCCCCTTACACAACAAGGCAAAAAGAAATCGGCGTAAAATGGGACAAAGGCCGTTTTGCCAATACGCTGTCGCTGTTTGAAATCAACATGCCCAACCAGGTGACGGTCGACAACAAGGCCACCTATGACGGCCGTCAGAAAAATCGCGGCATTGAATGGAGCGCTGTTGGTGAAATAGGCAAAAACCTGCGTTTCCTGGGCGGCATAACTTATCTCAGCAGCAAGCTGGAAAATACTACCAACGGTGCAAACGACGACAATACTCCGTTTGGCGTTCCTGACTGGACGTTGAACGCCGGCATTGAATGGGATACATCGTGGAATAAGGATTTAACCCTGTCGTTGCGGGCCATATGCACCGATTCCCAATATATTAACAATACCAACACGATTAAAATACCGGGATGGGTGCGCTATGACCTTGGTGCGCGCTACAAAACGATGATCAATAAAACACCGGTCACTTACCGGTTCAGCGTGGAAAATCTGTTTGACAGACAATATTGGGCGGGCTCTTTCAGCATGGAGGGTTTTGCCACCTTAGGCGGCCCCCGTACCTATAAGCTGTCAGCAACCATGCAGTTATAAGCGGCCGAGGCGGCGACTTGGCTTCCAGCCATATCGGCTGTTGAGTGAACTTGTGTCAGCAAAGCTAAAGCATCGGCAATGAGGGGGAAAGGAATCCGGCATGAAAAGATGGATAGGAATAATCGTTTCACTGGCTCTTTTAATAGGGCTGGCGGTCGGTTGCGCAAGAACCCCGGCGGAAAATAGCACCAGTTCACCGGAGATAACAACCGCCAGTTCCTCCGGGACAGCCGCTTGGCCTAGAACAATTACCGATGCCGCCTGGAATAAAGTTATCTTACAACAGCAGCCTCACCGGATAGCGCTGCTTCATTCGCTGTATTTGGAATATTTCTTTGCATTGGGTCTGCCGCCGGTAGCATCAATGGGAGCGTCAACCGGAAATGCGATGCAGGTTTTAACTGAATGGGAAACACTTAAAGCCTACGCCGGCACAGCCGATATTATCGACTTGGGCAGTTCACGGGATTTAAATCTGGAGGCCATTTTGGCAGTAAGACCCGATGTCATCGTCACCTTTAAAAGTCAGGGCAATTTAGATAAGATTTACAGCCAGCTAGTGCGGATTGCGCCTGTCGTTCAGGTGGATTTCAGCGCCTCCTGGCAGGATCAAACGTTGCTCTGCGCGACAATTGTCGGCAGGGAAGCCTTTGCCCAAAGCTTTATTACGGAAACTGAGTCCATCATTGCCGCCGCCAGAGAAAAGCTAAGCCAGCATAGCGGCAAAACCGTTGCGTTGTTCCGCACAGATGGAAAATCCTTTATCTCACGCGGCAACAAGGAGTATTACGATACTTTCGGACTTTCCCGGCCGCCAGGCTATCCGGATGATTATCAAGCAATGTCCCTGGAAGCCGTCGCCGCGATGAATCCGGACTATATCATCTTTCAGAACTCTGCCGCCAATGCGCAAGCCTTTGTAAAGGCCCAGGCGGCGTTTTCCGTATGGCACACCCTCAAGGCTGTAAGGAGTGGACATGTCTTTTACTTTGATGATTCGCTAAACACATTCGGTCCGCTTGCCATGCGGCTGACGGCCGAAAAACTGGTACAAGTATTCGAAAAATAGCGCAGGACAGACCTCGTTGCAGGACTGCTTGGCAGCAAAAATAGAATACGGGCGCTCGCACCGGTTGCAGCCGGTGGTGAGCGCCAAAGGAGGCACGCCACCGAAATTGAATCAGACGGACAAACCAAACCAAGCTGCTTCGGCAGGAAAAAAAGGCCGCGGGGCAGCATGGCTCATTATCGCAGCAGGGCCGGGATTACTGGCCTTGTTGATGGCATTTTCTATCACTAGGGGCGCGGCATCAATTCCATTGTCTGCGGTATGGGACGCCCTTGTTTATTTTGACGCGGCGAATACGAGTCACTTAATTATTGTAGATCTCCGCCTGCCCCGTGTTATCGCCAGCGCCTTAGTCGGGGCGGCTTTTGCTGTTGCCGGCGCCATTATGCAGGGAACGACCAGAAATCCTATGGCTGATTCCGGACTGATGGGACTGAACGCCGGAGCGGGCTTTGCCCTGTCGATCTGTCTTGCCTTCTTTCCGGAACTGGGATATAGCAAGATCATTATCTTTTCCTTTTTTGGCGCGGCATTGGGAGCGGCGCTGGTGGGCGGCATCGCTTCCCTGCGACGCGGCGGCGCTACCCCCATGCGGCTAGTATTGGCGGGAGTCGCGGTCAGCGCGCTGCTGTCAGCGCTCAGCCAGGGCATTGCCCTCTGCTTCAACGTGGCTCGGGACATCCTGTTCTGGACAGTAGGCGGCGTGGCCGGTTCTAACTGGGAGCAAATTCGGATTATGACGCCATGGATACTTGGCGCACTCCTGGGGGCCATTGTCATTTCCCGCTCCGTCTCTTTGCTAAGCCTTGGCGAGGATGTGGCAAAAGGCTTAGGACTTAATACTGTCATAGTCAACCTGCTGTGTTTTCTGCTTGTGCTGATACTGGCGGGCGCTTCTTTTGCAGTTGTGGGCGCGGTGGGCTTTGTAGGCCTGATGATCCCGCATCTGGCACGATATCTTGTAGGTGTGGATTACCGCCGGATCATTCCGGTTTCAGCGATTTTAGGCGCTTTTTTGCTGGTACTCGCCGACCTGGGCGCCCGATCACTCAACCCGCCCTTTGAAACGCCGCTTGGCGCACTAGTTGCCCTTGCCGGTGTCCCCTTCTTCCTGTATCTGGCGCGCAAGTATCGGAGGGTGCTGTAATGACCGGCAGACACCAGGCAAACGAAGCCCAGAAAAGAAAAGTCGCTTTGCGCAACCTGGCGATTGTCACTAGCTGTGTGGCCTTATTAATTCTGCTCTTTATTGTAAGTATGAATACAGGCTATATAAAGCTCTCGCCGCTCGATACGCTCCGAATCCTGTTCGGCGGCGGCGACGACAGAGAAAATCTGATCCTGTTCGATTTCCGCCTGCCCCGTATTGTGCTTGCCATTCTTATCGGCGCGGGGCTGGCCATGTCCGGCTGCATTATCCAAGGCATCTCCCAAAACGCGCTGGCCGATCCCGGTTTGCTGGGAATCAATGCGGGCGCGGGCCTGACGGTCATCCTGTATGTGCTGTTCTGCGGAGCCAATTCGTTTCTTTCGATCTTCACCCTGCCGTTTTTGGCGCTGGCGGGTGCGGGAGCAGCCGCGTGTATCATTTATGTACTGGCCTCCCAAAAGGGACAAGCCGCCGCGCCCCTCAGCCTGATTCTGACCGGCGTGGCGGTGCAGGCGGGGATTTCGGCCTTAACTACTGTGTTGGCGGTGAAGCTGGATGATTCCCAATTTGAATTTGTTGCTGCCTGGCAGGCGGGCAGTATCTGGGGCAGCAATTGGCAGTTTGTGCTGGCGCTGCTGCCGTGGCTTTTGCTGCTCATACCTTATGTACTGATGAAAGCACGCGTGCTTGATATATTGAATCTGGGTGACGACATTGCCTGCAGCCTGGGTGTGGCGGTCAGGCGGGAGCAGCGCGGACTGCTGGCCGCAGCGGTTGCCCTGGCAGCCGCCTGCGTGGCGGTCAGCGGCGGCATTAGCTTTGTGGGGCTGGTTGCGCCACATCTGGCCCGTCGCTTAGCGGGACCAAGGCACAGCATCCTATTGCCTGTTTGCGCGCTGGCCGGCGCAGTATTGGTAAGTGCGGCGGACACGCTCGCGCGGGCCAGCGTACAGCCGACCGGAATCCCCACAGGCATCATGGTGGCGATCATCGGCGCTCCCTATTTTCTTTATCTGCTGGCGAAGAGCAAATGATGACGAAAGGGTAATGAATATGAGCAGCATTCTCACGAAAAAATTAACCGTCGCCTATGAGGAAAATCTGGTAGTAGACGAATTAGATCTGGCACTTCCCCATGGAAAAATCACGGCGATTATCGGTCCGAACGGCTGCGGCAAATCGACCGTTTTAAAAGCCGTGGGGCGTATTTTGCAACCCAGGAACGGTACGGTGTACTTGGATGGCAAGGATATATGCAGTCTTTCCACCCAGGAGGTAGCCCGGAAAATGGCGATTCTGCCGCAGTCTCCGCAGGCTCCGGCGGGGCTGACTGTGGGTGAACTGGTGGCCTATGGCCGCTTTCCATACCAGCGGGGCTTCGGCAAACTAAAGCCTGATGATAAAAAAATCATTACCTGGGCGCTAGCGATGACGAAGCTTACGGATGCCGAATTCAAAGACGTCGCTACCCTCTCCGGCGGGCAGCGGCAGCGGGTGTGGATAGCTATGGCGCTGGCCCAGCAGACCGATTTAATTTTGCTGGATGAGCCGACCACCTATTTAGATTTGGCCTACCAACTGGATGTTTTGGAGCTTTTGTACAATCTAAACCGTAAGCAGGGCAGTACGATTGTTATGGTGCTGCATGATCTAAACCTGGCGGCGCGGTTTGCCGACTATATGGTAGCCGTTTGCGGCGGGCACATTATCCGGCACGGTACGCCCGAGGAAGTAATGACCGCCGAAGTGCTGAGGGAAACATTCCACATTGAAGCAAAGATCGTACCTGAACCCCGCACGGGCCGACCCACATGCATTTCCTATGACTTGATATGAAAGAAGGTGTAAAATGAAAAAAATAGCAATTTACGGCAAAGGCGGCATCGGCAAATCTACCACCGCAGCCAACTTATCGGCGGCGATGGCCGACATGGGCTTGACCGTACTGCAGGTCGGCTGTGACCCCAAAGCGGATTCGACCCGCAATCTGACCGGCGGGACAAGCATTGCCACAGTACTGGACGTCCTGCGAAAAAACGGCGATGCGGATCTGGACGACATTGTCGTAAAAAGCAGCACAGGCGTGCTATGTGTGGAGGCCGGCGGACCTGTTCCCGGTGTGGGCTGTGCCGGCCGCGGCATTATCACGGCCTTTGAAAAACTAGAGGAGCTGGCTGCCTACGATGTCTACAAGCCGGATGTGGTGCTGTACGACGTGCTGGGCGATGTGGTGTGCGGCGGCTTTGCTATGCCGATCCGCGGCGGCTATGCCGACGAAGTATGTATTGTCACTTCCGGTGAAATGATGTCGCTCTATGCGGCAACCAATATCGCCCAAGCGGTCAAGAGCTTCGGCAAGCGCGGCTACGCCTCGCTGCGGGGACTGATCTTAAATGCCAAAAACATCGAGGGTGAAAATGAGCTGGTGGATAAAGCGGCGTCGGAGCTGGCCGCACCGGTCATTTATCGCCTGCCCCGCGATCCCTTTGTGCAGCAGGCCGAGACGCAGGGAAAAACCGTGATAGAAGCTTTTCCGGCTTCCGCTATGGCGGCGCATTATCAGTCGCTTGCCGGACTGCTGCTCAAAGGAACCGAAGCGCCATGAATGAACTGAAACACCTAAAACACCTGTCAGCCGTCAAAGCGAACACCGGCATAAAATTTCTGACGCCGGCCGCCTCTCCCGGCAGCCACTGTCCCATGCGCATGGCATCAGTGATTGTAGAAAATGTCCGGGGGTTGTCCTCATTGCTGGTGGGAATGCCGGAATGCGCCACGCATTCGCGGCTTTTCAATCCCAAACCGGAAGGCAATCATGGCGAACTGCACTGGCTGTATGTCCTGGATTCGCATGAGGTGGTATTCGGCTGCCGGGAAGGACTGATGGCCGCCCTTCGGGAAATGGACAAAGCCGGCGCAAAGGCTATTTTGATGATTGTCACCTGCGTGCCGGAACTGATCGGGGAGGATATGGAAGGAATTCTGCATGAAGTGCAGCCGGAATTGTCGGCGCGTGTTACCTTCGTAACGCTGGCCCAGTTTAAGAACGTCAGCTATCCGCCAGGTTTGTGGAGAACGATGGAGGCGGTGGGAACGCTGATGAACGATGGCGAAACTGATGCGAGCCGCATTAATGTGCTGGGACGCGCCCCGGAGGAAGACCATATCCCTCTGCCGTCTTTGCTGCCTGCACTGATGCAGCGCGGCCTTGCGCTGCGCTATCTGGCTCCCGGCGCTTCGCTGCAGGACTTCCTGAACGCGCCAGATGCCGCCCTTAATTTAGTAGTTTCTCCCTTCATGCAGCCGCTGGCCGTTAAAATGAATCAGGAGTTTGGCGTACCCTATATTGCCCTCAACAATCACTACGATGTAGAGAGCATCGACAGAGCCTACGAGGACATTGCGAACCTCTTCGGCTTTTCCTGGGGCAATGCCTTTGCCGAAGAACGGCAAAAGGCGCTCGCGTTAGAGGAACAGGCTCAAGAACAGTTTTCAGGACTCAGGTATATATTATCTCCCAGAATTGACATGCCGGTGGCGCTAGCCGTCTATCTTGCCGGTCTTGGCATGGAACCGCTGCTCTTGCACCTGGAGGACTGTTATCCGGAGGACAGAACCCACGTAAAGAGGCTTATTTCCCTGGGATATGACCCCTTGGTTTGCCGGATGGTAAATGCAGCGGCGGATGTACCGCTTCTAGCCACACTTAAGCCGGATATCTGCTTTGGTTATTTGCCGGCTGCTAAAACGATTCCCTGTGTACCCGATATGTTTGATTTTTACGGACAAATAGGCTATGACCGGACGAGCAACCTGTTAAGCAGAAGCCTGGGCGTATTAGACGATAGAGGTTTATCAGCAAAAAAAAGGAGGTCACGCCATGGGGCTGCACCGGTTTAAGCCGCTTCCTTCGGGACGCATGGGCATTCTGTGGACACTTGCCACCATTCGAGACGCCGCCCTCATTGAATTCGGCTGCATGGGACATATGCTCTACAGCGGCGTCACCTTAAAGCGGGCTGGAGTATATGATGCCTGCAGGCTCTACTCCACGCATATTGACGAAACAGATATCGCTCTTGGCAGCACAAAGCGGCTTAACGATACGATCGCCGCAGTCAGCCGGCGCGACAAGCCTCGCGTAATTTTTCTGCTGCCTTCATCTATCCCGGAGGTAATCGGGACAGATATTTTCGCTCTCTGTGAGGAGCTGCAGCCGGCGTATCCTGATGTTCGCCTGCTGCCGTTCGGCTTCGGCGGCTTCGACGTCAGTCAGCATCGCGGCGTGCAGGAGGCGCTGCTGCTGCTGGCGGAAGCGCTGCCCTTATCTATAAGCCGGACGCCGCAGCCAACCTTTAATATCATTGGCTCCTGCGCCGATCTGTTTCGCTTTCAGGCCGATGCAGGCGAACTGGTGCGCATTATAAAAGGCGCGCTCGGCATGAAGCCGCTGTGCGTACTGACCTCGGACACAGCGGTTACAGATATTGAAAACCTGGGCGGCGCACATATCAATCTGGTCATCCGGCGCGAGGGTGAACTCGCCGCCAAGCACCTGAGAGAGCACTTCGGGACACCATATCTTGCGGGACGGCCATACGGCATCGACGGAACGATAAGCTGGCTTGAGGATATCGCGCAAATATCAGGTCTGACAGCCAATGCCGCCTTTCTCAACGCAGAGCGGGAGCTTGCCCGGCAGCAGCTTTCGTCCGCAATGCCGTCCTTCCGGCACATCGTCCACGCACACCCGGAGGAAGCCGTATTATCTTTGGGCGGCCATACGGACGTAGTCAGGGGAATTCTTTCCTTTGGCTGTGGCGAACTGGCTCTGGTCAAGGGCAGCTGCTGGTGCGATTGTCCCGATATGGGAGACGCGGACATTCCCTATTTTTCCGAAGACGAATGGACAAAAGTGCTGCAGGACCATAAAAAGGGGTATCTTATGGCCAGCGGCGAAGCGTTGGCGTGGGCGGGCCGCAATTTGGAGCTGCAAATCTCCAATCCTGATACAAAATGGCGCTTGCATCCTTACGAACCGCCGCTGGTAGGCTTTCGCGGCGCAGTGCAGCTGGCAAAGCTGTGGATCAATGAGAATGCGGGCGGATTATAGGTTAACTTTTTTCCGCTTTGCTGAAAAAAGTTCATGTATTCAGGAAATCGGGGTCTGGAAGTTGCCGGCTTTTCTTATGCTTTAAAGCCACACGCCATGCAGCGACAGCCAATACTATTCCCAGCAAAGCTGCTGTCAAATCGACGCCGGCAGTTATCCAGTCGCCGCGCGCAATAGCTGGGAACAATCCGACTGGGCCGGTAAGTGC
>Ga0153999_1000783_pt1 | contig 13389 bp, 21 predicted proteins | sample TSNC083MetaG_FD_104675 | JGI IMG/M metagenome (GOLD analysis project Ga0153999, IMG submission 104675) | Attine ant fungus gardens microbial communities from North Carolina, USA - TSNC083 MetaG | ecosystem: Host-associated > Fungi > Mycelium > Unclassified | place: USA: North Carolina, Lumber... | reverse complement strand
GTGGCGGAAGATGAAGTGCACCTATCAAAGAGTTAAGGGTTGAGTGGCAACACTGGGGCTCAATGATTATTCAAACCTTGGTACCGGGGCAGGTCAAATCAGGTCCAAACATGACAACCCAAGGCGTAGTGTCGGAGAATTCCTTGCCACTGGTCTGGAAGCCATCCTCCAATAGTTTCAGGTAACCGCCACCGCAGTTACCACCCTTTTGGTATTTAACCTCATATTGCACAACCAAAGGTTTGTCGCCGAACACAATAGGTTCACTGAATGGAGCAGAAATGGCGTGATGTGCAGCCTTGGTCTTTGCAACCAGACCCTTGTCGCCCTCAATAACCACCAAAGATGGTTCCTCAACTTCCCATTTACCAACGTAGGAAAAGGTCTCTGAACCAGCATTGTTCTTCTTGGTTGCCTCTGAAGCCGTCCAACGGTCAGCCCAATCCTCAGTAAACTGTTCCAGGAAAGGAGCCTTAACCTCGGTAGGCTAGTACAAGTGGTACTGTAAGCGAGCTAGTTTATGATGTCGGTGAGAGAACGGTACCGTGAAAGAAGGCTTCGGATCGTCGGTGTTGGCCAAGACGCCGGAGGCAGCAAGAGCTACAACAGAGATTGTGACACCTCGCATAGTAGACGAAAAACCGAGAGCAAGAAGTTATTCCTACGGGATATGGAGACGAAGAATGGGAGTTGGTTCCCTCAGATTCTTCTCTAAATACCGCACTCGCGCCTCTGCACATACGTGGCATACTTGTGGCACTCCCAGCATCACGTGATCGAGTTTCACACCCTTTTTGGTTGTATGTTTGTCATTTTAAACAATCTCAAGTATACACTAGATGAGATTAACACAATATCAACCCAACAGATCAGCATGTCCTGACGCAGAGAGCGCAAGCTACAAATAGTGACGTGTCAGTATCACACCAAACGACCTCAATTCCCAAAATAGGCATGAATGACAGCGGCAACTTACCACGAACTCATCATCCAGATACTTGGAAACCGCGATTTGGTCTCCTAAACCTTTTCGCCTCCGTGTCTTGAGCACCAAATCCCTAGCTAAAGCCTGTCCGGATGCTGGTTCAAGGGGGCGTAATTTGATACTACTATCCATGGGATCACCTAAAGGTCATTGCGGGCATATTATCGATTCAATTGTCAACGTGAGAATGGCAAAGAAGCGATACCTGGGACAATAGCCCAATGATCGAATACTTGTAAACAGAATGCTTGGCCTTGTGTTGCGGTTCTCAGATCCGTCTCAAAACCATTGGCGTCAATGACAGGGATCAATGCTTTAATGGTGTAGAGCGGTGAACCTGCTTTGGGTATGTCTTGTGTTACATGGCCTCGACGTCTTGCAAGGACAGTATACACTGCTGAAATGCAATCTGCTGGCGCCTGGACTTCTACATAGTATACTGGTTCCATCAGCTTCGGCGCTGCCTACATCACATGAAGGAAATTAGTCATAAGCAGAAAAATGTTTGAAACAATTTCCCACCATGAGAAATGAGGAATAACAAACTCGTCTTGCCGTGGGTACAATTTGTCCTCCTCCACGGAAAATCGGCTCTTGAGCGATGCTTGCATCAAGTAAGCGGAACTTCACATTTCTCATCGCTGAGATAATGGAAAAGGGGAGCATTTAGAGTCGGAAATCAATAATCAGCCATAACCTTACGTTCATCACATAATGGACCTTCCCGTGCGCCCCACTGGAAACCCTGCTTGATGTGCTCTTTGACAGTTCCGAGAAGCCTCTTGTCAATCTGGACTTAAGGTAAGAGCCCAAACCCGAGTGCAATGATAAATTGGATGGAAAAGGAAAACATACTTCAGATGGAAGTGTATCGTCAAGGAGGATATTGGGGCCATTGTCATTTGGTCCGAATGCCCATATTGAACGAGATGCCAACAGATCCCATTGATATTTTTCTTCAAAGAATTTCTCTCTCTCATTCTGCGTCATCCTCATTGTTACCTTGCCCCTTTCAAGATCTTCCGCAATACCCCGCTCAAGTGGTTCTGCAATCATAGTAATTTTGTTTCTGAATCAAATAATCAGTAAAGTGGACTAAGAATGAGTGACAACGACGTACCTCTTGTTTGGAGTATCGGCATAACATTTCAATGCACTCGTCTCCAAAATAGTCTCACAGAACTTGACGACGGGATCCGAGACCTTAATCTCAATTTCCGAGAATAACTTGCGCAGATCATGCATAACACAGTCTAAGTACAATTCTCCGGTTCCAATAAGCACATGTTCTCCACCAACTTTTGTTGAGACTAGCGGATATGACTTGTTGATGCTTCGCAACCCCGAAAGCATCTTCGGCAGCTCCGACGGCGCAATAGGTTCTATTGCGACTTTGAGCACAGATTCTGTAATGTGCTTGATGGGACGGAAGATGTATAGGTCATCGTCAAAAGACGCTGAGGCAATAGTTGCAGTCTTAGATATAGAAGCCTCGACGCCGCCAATGAGAACCAAGTTTCCTGCAGGGACCTCTTCTGTTGGGATAAAGTATCTAGATCGGTGCATCAATAAGAAGCAACAAAGAAGTGGACAGGAGAGATTACCGGGCTTCGGGCATCCAGAGCTCCTCCGCAATAGCTTTCATCATGTCCTCCTCATCTTCTGGCGAATACTCTTCACCTAACACCTTGACCTCTGCACCTTTTCTCAGCGTTCCACTCATAACGCGTCCGAAGGCCCTGAATGACTGTGCATCGGTCGTATGATATAGTTTTGTTATATGTACCATTACGGGACCATCTGGATCACATGACTTCATTGAGATCGCCAGTTCAGAATTTTGTGGACCAGTGTAAATCCTTTCCACCTGTCACAGAAGCCATGAGCACAAAAGCCATGTTCTAGAAGTTAATGAGATTCCCACCTTGTTCGCAGCATTCTCCACTGGGGAGGGAATATGCTCAGCTATTATATCCACCAGGCCAGTTGAGGGGCCGAAAAACTGGTCCAATACAACCTTCAGCAATGGCCGAACATCCATCTTATATATGACAGGTTTGAGTGAAATTCCGAGAGTGGCCAGAGTATCTTTCAATGCATCAGTGTCTTCACTCAAGACATGACTGTAGATCTTGTAGAGGGGATTAAGAATGAAGTGGACGAAGGTACGCTCCTGTTCGGGATCCGCTTGTTTGCGCGTGAAACGTCGAGATTCCTCGTTGAGATAAATGTTCCCCCAAAGACGAGCAGCAAAAGCTTTAACATCAAGTTTACCTGAAACGAAGTCAGCCCAGAGTAATTACCAGGATTCGGTCAAAATCGAAGCAGTACCATATGTATCCGCATATAGTTTCGCGAACGAACGTAAAGTGAAGCAGTAATTCATGTCCGTGCTAGCAAATGCAACATTTCCATCTTCTGGACTTAGACGATGCTCTGGATCGGGGTCGATATTACTTGCAAAAAGGAGTGACCATTGCTTCAGTGATAGTAACACCCAGCAGATACTAATATTCACCTGATGAAAGTATTAATCTCCTCAATTGTGTGTTTGATCTTGAGATACGCATCAGCAGGTTTCAGACGAAGTTCAAGGATGAGTCTGTCTATCTTGTTCACAATCAGGGTAATCTTGATACCTTCTTGCAAAGCATGCCGAATAATGTTCTCGGTGCCGACCATGAGCTGTTCACATGATAAGAAAATGGAAGGACAGCTAAGGATGAAGCCTCACCCCTTCTACAACGTCCACGACAAGTAGTATACCATCTGCAAGACGCATGGCTGTGGCAACCTCGTCAACAAAATTAACGTGTCCAGGCGTATCGATGAAATGTACGAGATGCGATTTTCCAGCAGTGTTTCGGAGGATAAGAGACATGGGAGATGATTTGATAGAGACTTCACGCTGTCGCGAGAGAATATGTGTGTCCGTATAACGAATCTATGGCAGGCTTGATCAACTTTTGGAACTTTGAAATGCGGTGAATTTACGCACCGGCTTGTCTGCATCCCACGTCAACTTGTGTGTCTCAAATACCAGCATGTCCATTAGTGCCGTCTTTCCATGGTGTAAATGCCCCACGACAGCAACGTTTCGAACCATCTCTGGGAAGCCTGTCATATTCAACAAGAACCTACATTGGTTGTATTAATCAACATGGTCGAAAGCATTGGAGTATAATCGATTCGATGCGTACCCTTTGTCAAAACGCGTCTGTGGCATATCTTTCTCCTCCACTGTCCATTTTCTTACTTTGATGGGTGCAATAATTGGTTCGGAAAGAGGCTGGGCATCTTCCTCTTGTACTATGGTTTCAACGTCTGCACCGTACACGTCACTCGCAGAAGGGTAATACTGTTTGTCTTCATGTAGAATTACAGCATTATGTATCGGTTCATCTGGAAGTAGTTATTGAGCTTGACCTCGTAAAGACGATACATATAGTCACACCATCAACCTCCATGAGTGCCAGGTCATTTTCTGATTCATGCGTCTGTTCTTCATTATATCCTTCTAGCGGTGCAGCAGTCCCCAAAGGTTGAGGAGCGATCTGTTCTACTTCTTCCTCGTCGTCAGAGTCCAGATCGGCGCCAATATAGTTCCCAAACTCATCGTAATCTTCCAGAGATGCCATTTTAAGAAGAAAGAGAAGTGTGAACGTAAGAAAGACTGGGTCAAGTTTCGAAGAGGAAGCACGCGAATGTAAAGATGAAACCGTCACGCCTGTGTTACTAATAACTCTCCGTTCGGTCTTTCATCTCTTGCTGCTTATGATGGCCACAGTACCAGATGAAACGCTGCGCAAGGTCACTCTTCATGGTATATTCTTGGTGACTTATATACTCAATCCAAGATATTTGTCACCAGATCTTGGTGCAAATTCAACAAACAGCCGTCCAGTCACAACGAGCGCTCAGCATCTCAACACAACAAATCAGCTCTAAAGAGCGCGAGCGGAAAATTCTTCAGTTGACAATCAAGGAGATTTCAACCATGGACCAGGATGTACACCTGTACAAGGGCGTTGGTAAAATGTATGGCTGACATTGACCCATGAGAAAAGCTCATATTGTAGGTTCATGATGGAACCTCATCAAACAATGATGGGTGACTTGAAAAATCAGGAGAAGGAATTGACAGATGATATCAATAGTCTCAATAAGAAGGTCATCTGATACGTTCCCTTGAGAGAAAGAGTGGCTCACCCCCCTCCCCTGTCTTAGGCTAAGTTCCTCGAGAAACAATTTAACGACGCTCAGGCTCAGCTTCGTGATATCGTAAGTATGAGCCTTTGTTGCGTTGTCTACTTAGTTTCGGGTTATTGCAGTTCCATTATGCCCCAAACCAGCAATAGAATTTTTTTCATGCTCTCATCGTCGTGTGAATTTCTCTGAGGCTTCGAGTCCCTGTCGGACCTGATTGAATTTGACTAGAAATAGCGACTTATGAACATATTCCCTATCATGGTCACTGATCACTGATCATCGTCCACTCGCCCCGGACGTGATCAATTTCTTGTTCTTTGTCAGATCCTCGGGCTGTTCGGCTGCATATGGCCAGTTTTTGCACGTGGATAGTTGTAATAGGTGGACTTAGTGCTTCAGTCGTGTCTTCAAGGTCCGCTACGTCAGGACTGACTCGCTCCGAGCATGTCGTTTGCTGATAGATCGGCTTGATTAATCAGACACAGCTGTTATTCGAGCCTTCACATCAAACTTGGGAGACATCGGGAAAAATCTTCTATGACAGTAAATCCGGACACTTTCATGCCCTGATATGCCGTGATCAAGGTACAACATCAATCTTATCCATGGTCGTCTGCAAGAATCTTTGATCGAATGGTAGCGTTTGCCCAGGATAGGGTTTGCATCTGGTTAATTCAATATGACTCATCTTTCGTTTTTGACATCTATCAGTGTGAGGACAATCCACCGATGGACAGTTCCCCTGGGTCAAATGCCTTATCGCTGAGAAAGTGTGATGCTTCTCCTCGTCCATCCACTGCATAATAAGCTTGAGTTCAGCTGCTCAAATTTACTTTTCTTCCCATTCCCTTGGCTGTTCCCCTTCACCTTTCCCTGTGCTCGTCGTCCATGACCCCCTTCTGGATACCGCTTTCATGCTTCTTTGTTTCCGTCTGTGGACACACCCTCAACTTAACGTCGACGTCGGTTCCTCGATCTTCGTCATCGTCATCTCCCACATCGCTTGCATCGTCTAGCACAAGGAGTATATCCCCCTCTTCTATTTCCTCACCGTCACCAAAGCTCAACTCGTCCTCCAAGCAAAGAACCAAAAATCCCAAGCGCGGGATTGCCTTTGCATCTAGTGGCAACACCGATGACATTATTAATGCCAACCAGACTCAAAGTACAATCTCCTGGATATACGACTGGGCAGATCTACCACCCGCATATATTGCCCAATCCAACCTCAAGTACATCCCAATGCAATGGGGTTCAGGCAGTATCGATAAACTAGCAGATGCAGTAAGTGCCCAAGGAGCGGATACTATTCTCGTAAGGCGTGTCTGTTTCCTTTCTTGTCTCCTAAATTAATTGTCACATCCGACCTCCCCGTCTGTTCAGGGGTTCAATGAGCCCGATTTTGTCAATGAGGCGAATATACAGATTCAGGATGCTACAGCGCTTTGGAAGGAGTTTATACAACCTTTAAAACAGTATGACATCAGGCTTGGTGGGCCTGCGGTCACAGCAACCTCAACTGGGAAACAGTGGCTGACAGAATTTTTGTCGGCGTGCAATCAATGCTCAATTGACTTTTTGCCACTGCACTGGTGGGTTTCTCCGGCAGAGGGTTCTCTCCTCGGAAATGCATGGGCTTGCTCAATCGTGTTCAGGTACGGTTCTGGCACAGGAGGATTTTATGATTACATCTGGGATATGCATTCTTCGTTCCCTCAGTTTCCAATTTGGATTACCGAATATGCGGACGTCTCGCATAACAAGACTGGTGGGTTTCTTTTTAACAAGGCAATTCTCCGTGGCGGCCTATCTTATTATTCATGCGTGTTGATCAGAGGTCTGGGATTTCATGAATCAAACCATCAATTATCTGGATTCATTGGATTGGATTGAACGTTATGCGTGGTTCGGTTTCTTCGTGAGCTTAGCAATTCCATAGGTGTTCAACGTTCTCACACTCATACTTTTATCTCACAGCGACCTGAGGACAACGTCAATTACAGTAAATCATCTATCTTATCTAATAAATCTTTTTCAAACTTCCACTGCAGACATGCTTGGGGAAGATGGCAACCTCAATGATCTCGGCCAGCTTTACATTGGAGCTGATACCATCCATACATCTCCAAGAAACTCCGAAGCAAGCCCACAATACCAGACCATCAGTCCCTCGGATCAGCCTGACCAACCTCTCGTCACATCATGGCCGAAGGTGACCAGTAGTTCCATTCGGAATCAGGGATCCCTGTCTAGATCAGTCCTTTTGAGCACCGCTACCTCGTTTTGTGTGGCCTTGTTGGGTATTTGAACTAGAGATCGTGCGCCTCGTGAAGGTCCTAAGTTGATTTCACATCATCCTCAGTGGATTCAACTCCCTAACCATTCCTTGCTTCTAGTTCTCATTGTGATAAAATCCGTTTTTATGTGACTGAGTGGTCGCTGCTTCATCTCCAGTTTAAATGTAATGATTATTGAACATTTGTGTAATTTATATCATCTTGGAGTTATCTTGGAAGGTATTGCGACAAGGTTTGCATCAAGTGATCGTATAGAGCTCCGAGTGTGTCAGAACTGAGAGCAATGGAGTATTTTGTATGTTATCTCCCGACAGAAAAACTGTACAAAGTTCTGCCTTGTTGAGGCATCCGGTCTTTGATGCTCATGGTAGCAGACCAAGAGTGCTGGGTCTTCATTGGTACACGTTGGATGGTCGTCCATACGCGAGATCGAAGACATAGTCGTGCAAAGTTGATAGCCTAGCACTGTAAGCTAGTTAATCTATAATGAGGCCGTGAATAGGAACGAAAAATAAGTCTCAGGCACCTGCCGGCTGTCACGAGCTATTAATCAACGCGTTTCCGTTTGCACGTGCAGAGATTCATTCGAATTTCTCAAGTCGTTTATGGCATCGATGAATGACATCGCCCAAATCCTTTCTGCCACTCTAACCTCCGATACAAATACTCGTATTGCGGCAGAGCTAAAACTTGCGGAGTCGTTTGGTAATCCTGGTATGCTTGTTTACATCTAAGACGCGGATGAACCTGACGCATGATAAGATACTGGCCTCATCTTAGCACAAATCACCCTTGCTCATGAAGCAGACATCGCTCTCAGGCAGATATGTCTGAAATCTTATTGACATGTGTCTATCTCATTTTTCTTGGATCAGTACTCAGCTAGCATTGCACTGCGGAAATATGTGAAGGAAAGGTGGTCGCCGTACTTCTCTGGTTTTCGAGGCGCTGCCCCACCTCCAGAAGTACGAACAATCTCAAATTAATGATGTTCTAGCTTTCAAATGTAGACATAGATTAAAGCCCAAATTCGTCAAGCTGTTTTCCAGGGACTGTCGGACTCTAATCGGCGCATTCGATCGCTATGTGTAAGTTTATCTGGAATGTAGAGGCTACAGCAGTCCGATTGATGGTGGCTTTGCAATAGGCGCATACTTTATCATCTATAGCAAATTGTGATTGGCCCGATGAATATCCTGATCTACTCACCGCCCTCATTAACCTTCTCTCCTCGGGTTCAACGAATTCGATACACGGCGCGATGCAAGTATTCACTGAATTTATCAAATCTGATCTCACAGAAGATCAAATATTACCTGTCTTGCGCCAACTCCTACCTGTTCTTCTAGAAACTCTGGGAGCGACACAAGTAGGTGAACTTCAGTAATTCTATGCGCCGACTTGAAATTGTCCCCAGACCCATTCCCCTCTAACAAGAGCCCGTACAGTTTCTGTTTTCCGGCAATGTGTGACTGCTCTCTTCATGGTTAAAGACCAACATCCTCAGGCTGTAAAAGAGGCTATTGGAACTGTCCTCCCAATCTGGTTGGAGGCCTTCAAAATTCTTCTGAACATTGACCCCACGTCTGATGTTTCCAATTCCGAGAACTGGGACGGCCTTGCTGTTCGCATACAGATATTCAAGGTGAGAAACTTGGAAGGCGGCCTATTGATTTCCCCTCACTATTTGCAGACACTCTCGATGATATACATATCATTTCCCAAAGCTATCGATTTGTCCCTCGTAACAGATTTCTTAGCAGCTTCCATCAACCATCTAAATGCGCTATTCCCCACATTTGCTCATTATTATATCAATTCTGAGGATAGCGTTCCTATCACCTCTGAAGATGACACCATTGAACTTCCGCAGCTTGTCTCCTCTATCTTTGATTTCATGTCTACTGTGGCGCGACATGGCAAGACTAAGGGGTGGCTAGAGGTTAATTTGCAGCAAATAATATTTGTGATTTTCGGTTATGCACAAATCACGAAAGATGATGTACGAGATTTGTTGACAGCTTACACTTTTTCTCAAATCTGATAATAGGAGGAAAATTGGATGAACAGCGCCAATGCGTTTGTCGCCCAAGAAGAGGACGAAAATCAGGTGTACAACACCCGAGTAGCGGGTTTCGATCTGCTAAGTGTAAAGATCTCGTTTGTGATCTGGTACTACCCTTACTCGACTTGGAACAGGTTCTGATAGAGAGGCTCCCTGTTCAGACGATGTGTGGATTTTCAACAGGGACTCAACAAATTATCCAAATTTCCAAGTCCCTTCGTGATAGTGGTCAACATAACTGGTTGGTGAAAATGATTATTCGATTGTTTGCGGTCTTTGACAGCCAAATCACCAGGTGGAGGCATCTTGAAGCTGCTCTCGCTGCTCTCGGAGCCCACGCAGAATCCATTCTTGACTGCATCCAAGACGAGCAAGATTCTGGAAGAGAAAAGCCACTAGATATTGAAAATCTTCTTGTGAATATCGTTCCTTCCATTCTTGGGCTCCCTGGTGGGTATTGGCGGCATTGTTGTTACTGGTGTCGCTGACAACTTTCAGAATACCCCTTTCTACAAGGCCGCGGCTTCGTGTTTGCCAGTCAGTTTGCCCAATATCTTCCCCTATCGTCAACAGGACAGTACCTGGAAGCTACCATTAACATCATTGAATCAAACGAAACAGCTATACCAGTCAAATTGTCTGCTCTTAAAGCTGTACACAAGTGAGCTCTCTGTCATTGTCTATTCCCCGATATCTTCATCACCCCGAAGTTTTTTCCAGACCGGAGAAGACAGTGTATTAGTTCCATTTGCATATCGCATTGCGATGGATCTCGGTCCCTTCCTCCCAGCTGCAACAGATGATACATTGGGTCTCGTCCTTCAAACTCTCTCGGTGGTCGTTGGGGTTGACAAGGGCAGATGGATCACGCCTGAACTCGCTTCTTCGATGATCCACGCCGTCTTGGAGATTTGGCGCAAGAACAATAGAGGTATTTGAATGAATCAAGCCGATCATACATACATCAATGATTTCCATGTCATTAGATCCCATCTTTATCTCGATCCTCACTGACATCGTTACTACGCTTGCCGGTGCTATGTCACCTGGTGTCTACAATACAATGATGAAGACAGCTCTTCCACTGTTGAGTAGCGCAACTGCAAATGCAAAGGAGGAGGAATCGTGGACTGCCAGTACAGCTATCGATTTGATGACGAGTCTTGCAAGGGGTGCCCCAGAATCAGGTCTTGGTGATGATTTCTTTGCCTTGGCCGCACCTGCTTTATTTTCATCCTTGGGGAAAGCAGAGGACAGAGATTTAATCCAGGTATATGATGCCGCCCTGCTTCATTTTTTGGCCTATCAGTCTCAACGCCCTACAGAATGGTATCGAATGCCTTACAATAATCATCAGGAAAGATTGCCACCAAGTGGTGTCTTGGAAGGATGGTGAAGGGCGGAACGGTCTAGACTACGTATTAAACGTTGTGGCCAAACTTCTTGAAAGCCAGGATGAGGCAGGAGGGCTAGTCATAGGCGATCTCATCATCCACCTGTTCCGCAAAGCAGGTGAAACCATTCTTCCAGTCCTCCCTCAACTTCTCCGAGCAATGGTCGTCCGAATGAAGACTGCTAAGACGGCCACTTTCCTTCAGGTATGTTTACCTCTGGTTATGGACCATCTAATCATTTGCTTCCCAGAGTTTAGTTTGTCCCTTTGCATTCCTAATCAATAATCAACGCGATAGCATCCTCGATCTTCTTGAGTCCATCAACATAGAGGGACGTTCGGGTCTGGATATCTTGATCCAGAACTGGTGTGAGAATGCGGAGACATTCCAAGGTTTCTGGTCGTCAAGGATCAGCACCTTGGGTTTGACAAAGCTCTTGGCGTCAGAGAGATCCTCGCTTCATACTTTGATGGTCAGGGGCGAATTGATTGTCAAGCCTGAGACGAAACATGGTGATTTTATGAACCCCCTGTTTGTGATATAATACTCACCGATTCTTGAGTCATAATGACACGTTCTAAAACCAAGAAAAGTGAGGGCTATCCATTCCATAATCACTTTTGTCAATTCCTTATTACAGCTCCTCACGAATTTACCTCAATACCGTTCCCAACCAAGGCCCTCAAAATTATCATTCACGATCTTCAATCCGGTGGTGATTCAGCGACCATTACAGCGCAATACAATACCTTCGAATTGGAATCTGATGACGGAGTGAGTGAATATCGAGTTGCAATCTTCCTTGATTTGACAGTCCTGCCTCCAGGACGAGGAGTGGGCAGAGGAAGGGACTGATAAACAGAACTTCCAAGATGAAGAATATGCATTATTATCTGAGATGCTCGGGCCTAAAGGAGTGGCATTCGACAATGACGAACTGCTTGATGTTAATGATGATGATGATGATTTAAAAAATGATCCCGTGTCGCAGATAAATTTGCAGGTAATTGATCTCGCAAGTCAGCTATGAGAAATTTTATTCACTCTCATGCCAGGATTACTTGGTTGAGTTCATCCGGAGTTTTGCCTCCCAGAATCCACCCAACTTCAATCAGGCTGCGGACAAGCTCTCTCCAGAAGAGTTACTTGTCCTTCGTAGAGCTGTCGGTTCTTCTTGAATGGAGTAGGAGATGAATTACAGGAACCTCGTAGTCTTGTATTCTATTAACAAATGGGTCATTGATCGTGGGAATCAGTCTTCCGATTGATGGAATTTTCGCCCAACCCACTGTACACTACAGTTTAGATCCACTAGAATGGCGCCGACGCACAAAGGCATCTCGTTGTCCAAAAGCCGCTCCTCGCTGTCCCTGAAAAAAGTAAAGGGTGAAAACTTCTATCACAATGCAAAACAGGTTGCTCGATTGAAGATGCTCAAGGGAGGAAAAGCAGTGAGAGACAAGGATGGCAATGTCATAGAAGCTGCTGCATTCCAGAAAGGAGAGGATGAGGCGAAACCTGGGCGAGTGCAACCTGATCGTAGATGGTTTGGTATGTCCATGCCCATTGCGTGTGGGTAGAGACAGAATGATGTTTTAAATGTACTGTATAAACAGGAAACACGAGAGTGATTTCTCAAACTGCTCTTGACCATTTTCGAACGAGCCTTGCATCGAAGAAGGATGATCCTTATTCTGTCCTTCTACGGCGGAATAAACTGCCCATGGCTCTGCTGGATGATGCTGCCAATCCTAACCTGAGAAAGGTTTGTGAAACTGGCACGATTTGCCACTGGCAGCTTATCTTTTCTCTCAGCGTGCACATATTGTGGAAACCGAACCATTTTCTGAGACTTTTGGGCCGAAAGCACAGAGGAAACGACCAAGACTCGATGTCGGCTCATTCGAGGAACTTGGTAAAGCAGGGACTGCCGCTAGTGAAGAGGCAAAAAGTGTAGCAGGCGAGGGTACGATACTTATTCATCTTCTGATCTTCATTCATGTCAAGTCACATCTCCAGAACTCGAGGCGTCAGCTGCGGCTGAGCCAAAAACACATGCTGATCATATTGAACCCATCTATGCCAAGGGCACATCTCGTCGAATATATGGAGAACTCTATAAAGTCATCGACTCCTCGGATGTTATTCTACATGTTATTGACGCCAGAGATCCATTGGGTACCTTGTGTGAATCGGTATTGGACTATATCAAAAAAGAAAAAGCTCATAAACAGGTCGTGCTAATTATTAACAAGTGTGATCTCGTTCCAAGCTGGGTTACCGTACGCCTTGTTCTCCACCAGTACATGAAACCACTTACCCACCCATAGATCATTTAGTCTCGCTATATACAGCATCTCACACCTCGTTATCCCACCATTGCATTTCATGCATCTCCTAATCATTCTTTTGGCAAAGGATCTTTAATCCAGTTATTGC
>Ga0153999_1000782_pt1 | contig 13392 bp, 15 predicted proteins | sample TSNC083MetaG_FD_104675 | JGI IMG/M metagenome (GOLD analysis project Ga0153999, IMG submission 104675) | Attine ant fungus gardens microbial communities from North Carolina, USA - TSNC083 MetaG | ecosystem: Host-associated > Fungi > Mycelium > Unclassified | place: USA: North Carolina, Lumber... | reverse complement strand
GTCAGGTCTTTAACCATCTGCGACAATATGATATGCGTACTGCCGATCTCAAACCGGCTATCAATCTTGATCTTAAGTGGGGATGTGCCTGTAACCACTCCAAAAACAAGGTCGGACAACTCATTATCATTTTTACCCTGCGCTTTTATCAATCTTGCCAATTTCTCGCCGGCCATTATAACACCTCCACATCTAGGCTCATGGTATGGATTGCCCCCAGTGTATGAGTGCAGCCAGTCACCAGTGCCAGACTATCGTTGGCGATCTTGTCTTTTTGGAGATCTACGGATCGTAAAACAAAGCTGCACCCTGCCTGGATATCCAAGGACCCCACACAATCCAAACTAAGTGTTTTGGTCTCTACATTGTGCTCTGTCAATAAATCGGCTGCTTGTTGCTTTAACTGGGCGCTGTTTAAATCGGCATCACTTACGTTCTCCACCATTTGCAACTTACCCCACTTTTCGATGTTACCACTGTGGGTAGCCGTGTAGACCTCCCTTGTCTCATTATCTTTATCCTCCCGTATAACCTTGATCGCATTGTAGGCATTGTCAACCGATGCCTCATAGCTGTAATCCGTGACAAGAGATTGGTCACCCAGCACCAACTTGGTTATAAACCGGTTTAATGCAAAAAACTCTACCGTGCCATAGTTGTCCCGGATACCATACCGCATATAATTCCCGGTACGGGTTTCTTGGATCGCTTCGTCGATCATCGTAAAATAGGTCTTATTATCCTGGATAACAGCAGCACAATTATAACTGCTGCTGTCCAGGACCTTGTATGGTACCCCCTGCGTCTGACAGATCTTTGTAAATCTGCTGCTGGCGGTACCGGCACCGAACACGATCGTATCCTCGTTTTTTAAGTATCGTAGATTATCATAGGCTGTGATCTGCCATAGACTCTCTTTTTTCTTTTTCCGGACGAATACCTTACCTTTAAAAAGGTTTTTCCCGTCAGCCTTAACCTCGATGGTGTCGCCTGATCGCAAGAACATGTTGTTAACATCAATGATGGAAAACTCCAACTTACCTGGCTGACTATCTAAACCGGTAGTCCATCTCAATGGGCTGACAACCTCCGAGATATCAAACATTTCCCTATTGTTTATGCTGGTCTCATATACCTGCAGTTTCATACCCTTCTCACGCTCCCAGCTGTCACCCAGCCGCGCCACCCACCATCCAACATAGTGACGTGGTATGGATGGGAGCGGCCAAGCTTAATAAAGTTTACTTTGCGCGTCGCATTGACCTCGGTTCTGCCGGGACCGGTGCCGTAGCTATCCCGGTGCAGCCTGCCATTTACAATAACCGTGCAGCCAATAGTGATTGCTGCCGTACTTACTGGCTGTGTAGCAACTTTTTTTGCGGTTGATACCTTTTTAGCTACGGTCTTAACATACTTTGCAGCGTATTCCCGGTACTCTTTTAAGTCTATCGTGTACTCAACATCTCCTGTGGAGTCGACATAGGAGTGTTCAAAATCCTCGATCGACATCAAGAGGTTAATATCTGTATCCGTTACAATCAACCGTACTGTTTTATTACTGTTTTTTGCATCTAGGAGCAACTTAACCCAGCCTTTAGGACTAAGTTCAGTCGACCCTTTACTTACATACGGCCGGGAGTAATCTGCCGGAAAAAAACAGGTAATTGAGGTTTCGGTGAGTGATCTCACGCCCAGCTGATTGATTTCGCCGAGCTTTACAACCTCCGACACATCATTATTGGATCCATCCCTTACCCTTATTTCCGATGGATTAACAGGAAGCATATAACGCTTACTGTCAATTGTTAAGTAAAACTGTATTGCCATTACATACCTCCTATCCCATATCTGCAGCTGCAATCTCAAGGATCTTATCCTCAAACTTCCGTAGCAGGTCATCCTCATCGATGTTACCGTTGTTGTTATCAACGTATATAGACACCTGCGGCGTTACCTGCTTATTATTTACGACAACTTTATTACTTGCCGATGCCTTAAAGTTTGCTATGTCACTATCATCCAGCTGTACCTCACTGGTAATTGTGCCGCTGGCTGATACTGTCGCTAGGTTATTAGGTATGGCAAGCTGTGATAATGTATCACTCGCACTTGCAACCATATCCTTGGCAGACAAGATACCTTTCGCCAGGCCTTGTGATACAAACTGGCCTATGGCAATCATTACCTTGGATGGGCTGGCAACTCTCAAAGCGGAGGAAATCGTTGCTGATATTTGATTAGCTACACTCCTCGCCGCAGCAATCGCCGAAGCCGAACCTGCACGAATACCGACGGCCAAGCCACTCATTGCGAACAATCCGGCTGACTGCATCTGTGATCGCAAGCCATTAAAAGCTGCCACAATTGACGCTTTACCAGCATTTACTGTTGCCACTGCCTGCGACATGCCACTTGATATGGCGGCGTTAAACATTGCCATACCTGTTGTTGCAGCTTGACCTACAGCTGTCATTGCGGAGGTTGCGGTTGTTTGCATTGATGTCATGGATGCCGTTGCGGTGGAGCTGACCGTAGACAATGCCCCGGCGCATGCTTGAGCTGCGCTGGCAACGCTGTTCATGGCTGCGGCCAACCCATTAAAGCCGGTTACAGCAATAGTGATTTCGCCACCCTCCAGGCCGCTAAGTGAAGCAAGGACGGTTTTTATCTGACCGATCTTCGCTATTGCTGCGCCGGATTGGATTTCGCCGCTGCCTGCAAACTCATTAATAGTTGCAACCAGCTCGTTCAGCGCGGTGAAGGATTCTTTAACCTCGCCGAGTTCTGCGGCCTTAAGCATTGAGCCAAAGTACTCAATAAGATCACTTGAGCCTAGTAACTCAATCAAATAATTTATTAGCGCTATTTTGCCCGCTGCCTCAGCACCTTGAACCTCTACTCCAGCTATTTGATTAATAGGGTCGATCAAACTATACATGGCATCAAGTGCATTCTTGACCTCGCCGAGCTCTGCGGCCTTAAGCATCGAGCCAAAGTACTCAGCAATGCCAGAGGTGCCCAGTGCCTCAATGACGGCATTGATATCTTCCACCTTCCCTGTAATATCGTTAACCACAAAATTAATACCATTTAAAGCAACTATGCTCTCGCCGATACTTACCAGGTGAGCGAAAGACTCTTTCGCCGTGTCGAGTGACCCAGAATCTATTTTGTTGCTGACCAGATCCCTTAACTTGGAAAAAATGCCGCCGGATTCATTGCCTAAATACCCAATTACATCTTGGATATCCTTTATCTTTGTCTCGATGGCGGTTTTGCTGAATTTGATAGCTTTAAATTGCTCGAATGTCTGTCCGATTTCTATCAACTTGTCGAGACCGTCCTTGACTACGCCAAAATCCACAGTAGTTATGCAATTACTAATCAGCTGTTCAAACGTAGCTCCATCCATCGACGCAATTACATCCTGCATATCTTGGATTTTGGTATCAATGCCAGCTGGGATCGTTATGCCCTCAAATTGTGCCAGCGTATCCGCCAGATCTATAAACTTCTGGATACCCGCCGTAACAACACCTGTGTTGATAGCCCCGACCGTGTTATTAAATAAGTCCAGTACGCTCCCCAGATTAGCACCGGTAAAATATCCTATCACTTCGGCAATGTTTTCGATCTTAGTTTTAACACTTGAAAGATCATCTGGGACTTTATCATTCATTTGCTGGATTGCTTCGGCTACCAACATTAATTCACCGGCAATAAGGGCAATGGTGATTAAACCGCCTGCAGCTATAATTGCACCTACTCCGGTGGCCATTAAAGCACCTACGGCAGCAACCAACACACCCATACCGGCAATAGCGATAGCCATATTCGCCATTTTCGAGGCAAAATTCCCGATATTATCGGGTACTTTAGAGTCGACCTGTGCCATTGCTTCCGCTGCGAGCATAAGCTCCAGGGATATCCCGGCTATCATTGCCAGCCCTGCTATTGCGGCTACTGGATTGCTTTGTGCCAATACACCGGCCACAGCTACTAATGCGCCCATGCCGCTAATCGCTATCGCCATGTTCGCAAGTTTTTTAGCAAAATTACCGATGCCGTCAGGTACCTTTGAGTCAATCTGCTGCATGGCTTCGGCAGCCAGCATCAATTCTGCACTGATAACTGCGACCATGGCTAATCCCGCGATCGCTGCCGCCGGATTTTTTTCTGCGTATTTACCGGCCGCAACCACAAGCGCACCCATACCAACGAGTGCAATCGCCATATTGGCTAATTTAGGCGCTAAAGTTAATAGGTTGCCTGGGACTTTATCATTTATATCTTTAAGGGCTTGAGCTGCCTCCTCGATGATTTTAATAACCCCGAACACCAATGCCAGGCTGCCTGCTTTTTTGACAAGGCCGGTAAGCACCTCGCTCATTGATGTGACCGGACTTAAAGCCTGTGCCGGATCCGCTGCTTGTGTGCTCCCTTTTCCGCCTAAAAGCCCACCGAACAAATTACCGCCGAGTTTTCCAACTGCACCGGCTACGGTAGCTATGCCTTTACCAAAGGTAAGCAGCGGGGATAAAATACCTTTGCCGATTTTAAAACCAACAAAAGCAGCCGCCAATTTAGGCAGCATACTAATTACTTTTGCAATTACATCAGAGTTATCTTTTACAAAATCAGCTAACCCTTTGATCACATCCGTAATGCCCGAAACAAAGGACTTAAAACCGCTTACGCTTTTTTCGCTGCCGAAACTCCCGGTAAGTTCTGCCAGGCTTTCTTTGACCGCACCTACTGCATCAGCGATCGGCGCCTTTAGATCATTAAAAGCATCCTTCAGGACATTAATATATGGACGTACCTTTTCAATGAGTGCCGGTATTTTATCAAACTGCTTGTTTATCGTCTCAAAGATTTTGGATATGACCGGTTTAATACTCGCTATATTCTGCGCGAATGTTTTGCCGCTTAACTTTTGTGAGAGTTCATCGATTTTGGTGATGCTACCGGCCACACCGTTGGTAATAGCCGTTTTTAAGATCCCCATGGACGTTCTCACGCCCTCCGAGCCTGTGAGAGCCTGCTCTGCTAATCCACCCTCAGCCTCGCTTAACTCAACCAGCTTTGCATTAAACTGATCAAACGTAACCGTTCCATCCTGCATTGCTTTATACAGCGTAGCTTGATTCGCTCCGGCTCCGAGTAGCTCTTCGGCCATCGTGTTGATTGTCTTACCGGCACCTCTAACGAGGGAGTTCCAGGCCATTTGATCTACTTTGCCAACCGCCAGCATTTGTGAGTATTGTTCCAGAGCACTACTAGCGACTTCCGAGCTTGCACCGTTAGCAAGCAAAGCGTTATTAAGCCCCAAAGCGACATCTGTGGCATTACCCAAAGACAATCCAGAAGTAACCAATGTTCGAACATTGTCCGTGATATCATTCAATGTTGTTGGTAACCCGTCTATCCCGGCGACAAGCTTATCTGTAGATGCTTGTGCTTCTTCGGCCGAATAACCCCAGGCCTGCATTATTTTTGGAAATTGTTTCAGTGTGTCGAATCTGGAAATTGCGCCATCGATCGAATTTTTAACAGTATTAAAGACCGCACTTGCTATTTTTACAAGACCAAGCGCGGTTGCAAATGCTCTAACCGATGAGGTGGCTTTCTGCCCCGATTCGTTTATGCCTGAAAATCCATTTTTGATGTCACTGCCGAACTGCTTAAACGAATTTTTGGCGGTACTAAACGCTGAACCTATTTTGCTTGTGAACGAACTTATAGTACTTGCTGCAGATGAAAATGCAGAGCCGATTTTGCTTCCCAGTGAACTCGCACCCGATGCAACACTGGAAAATATGGATCCAGCCTTGGATCCTATCGATGAAAATGCCGACCCAATCCCCGATCCAAACGAACTGATCTTTGAGGTAATTGTTGAAAATACAGATCCTACTTTTGACCCTATCGTTGAGAAGACACTGATTATTTTTTGTCCTACAGAGCTTAGCTCAAACGCACTTCGGATGCGATTACCGAAATTGCCAAACAAGGTAATGATCCTACTTGTGGCCGATTGTACCTTGTTAAAAATCTGGCTCATGCCGGTTCCTATCTTTGATGCTAATTGTGAAACCGCCTGCTGTGCGCTCTGAACCATTGTCTGAAAAGCCTTTGCCGGTGCAGTGGCTTTATTTTTAAAATTTTCCATCTGGTTTACAGTCTTTTTCAGACCGTTATCAATAGCATGTAGAGTGCTGGTAAATTTATCTTGTAATGATAAGCTGGCGCTTAAGCTTGCCACAGAATCACCTCCTTCGTCTCCTTCTAGCTTTGCTTTCTGACTTCTTTCGTTCTTTTTCTAATTCCTCTGCTTCAATTTCTGTAAAAGCCATTATCATGGCCTTTTCTCGCGCGGGCAATTCCGAAAAAGCCGACGGCAGCATCCCCATTTTATGATAGGCATAATACGCATACCAAAACTCTCCTGAGATACTGCCATCTTTCATTAGTTTTTTATTTCGTCTTTTACCTCTTCAACATCCTCATCAAACCCGTTGAGTTCTTGGATCGCCTGTGTTAAAGTAGCATATTCGCCAGGGCGAAGCATGGCTTTAAGGGTTGCTGACGCATCACCCACAGTGCAGTAAGATTCCTGCAGCTGCGCATTTTCTAAATCCGGAACTTTGACGCACTTCAAGACCAGCTTATCAACATACTTGTCGGTATCTATGTCCGCAACAAAGTTCCCGCCTTTTGACCGGCGCTTTACCGTTGCTTCTTTCCGAAGTCTGGCGTTTGCCTCCTCCGTTATTGTTTGAATTATAAAAGGAGCTTTGAACCGGCTGAACTCAACCTTGCGCTCGGTTTCTCCTTGATCAACATTTTTAAGTAAAAAAGCATCAATATTCATTTTTTAATCCTCCTGATTATCCTAATGTGGGTGTTCCAAATTTTACCAACAGATCAACATCGTCAAAAGTAAAGTCAACGTCCTGCTCTAAGGCTTCCGAATCAACGTCCAGATTCGCGATCGGAATGCTGTCCAGATTTACATTTTTAAGTAGCACCGTCTGACGCCCAATACTTGAGTTTGGATCCTCATTAGTTACCTTGATAGTAAAATATGGATCAAGCCCCTTTTTCATAAAGTCAACGGCCATCTGTGCAAATTCCGAAGTCACAGCATAGATCGTCATGGATCCGGAGCCACTTGCCCCCGTGGTTTTGGATTGAGTCATCCGCTTTCCGAGTGTTTTTATATCAGCTTTTTCTTTTTCAACTTTTGCCTCGATAGTTTTTAGATAAAACATCTCTTTATTACTACCGTTAATTGTCATAAAAGCCGAACCTTCCTGGCCGCTAATTACGTCACCAGCTTTTAAATATCCCATAAGTTATCTCCTTTCTTACTGCACGTTTACAAGCATATATAATTTTTCCATTGCATCAATTGGCTGCACTGCCACTTCCATGTATACCGAATCTTTATCGTTGCCGGCTGCGATTGCAATATCATCAGCTGCAAACTCGGTAATTGCACCCTGAGCCAACAAATTATCAAAATACGCCACCCGGTCAGCCTTAAATAGCTCCCGACCGTCAACGTCGTTATTGACCTTGCCGATATAATTATCTTCAAACGTCTTTTTCGCATTGTTGGCGATATCGTCAAGCACTCGCAAAACACGGTTTTTAGCAAAATCCTTGCCTTTATCCGTGCTAAAAGTGTGCAAGCTGTTAATGTCCTGCTCAACCACCACTTCGCCGCGCTTTTCAATAAAGAGGAATTCGCCAGTTTGCAGTGCTGCAATGATATCCGAATTCAAATATCTTTCGGTCACATCCACCGCCCCATCATATACACTGTATGTCAGTGATGTAGCCACGCCAGCTGCAGCGGTTGCACCTGCTACCCATGCTGTAGCCATCTCGGCGCTGATCACTGTGCCATCCGTTAAGATAACCCCGTTTTTGACGTTGATAACCGCCTCATGATCTGCATTGTACTTGGCTACAACTAACTGACACTTTTTGCCCTCATCATCACGCATGCGCTTGATAAACGATGCACCCGCCACCTTGATAGCCTCATCCTCAACCGGCAGCGCCATTGTGTTAAACTCATACACCTGCACCGCGTCAAAGTAAGTCATGTAATCATTTGCTGTGGCTGCTGTATCGGACCCGCCAGCCAGCGTAGCCGTAAATGCCGTAACATCACCCTCACCGCTAAACGATACGATGTCGTTTGCAGCTAACTCTTCGAATCTTGCTACCGTCTGGGTATCCACTGCAGAGCCTGCCATATAGGTAGTTACATCAAAATACCCCGTTGTATTGACGTTGGCTGCCGCTACTACGCTAATGTCATTACCTCTTGATCCTCCGTACAATGCTGAGATTGTGACTGGACCCTCGGTAATGGTTGCCTTTGCTCCACTCCCCACGCGATACAACAATACGGTTGTGGCACGTTTGAGAGCCTCTTTTAATGCCAATAGTTTTTCGCTGCCGAGATCATAACCCAACTTGGTTAAATCCGATGCAGCGGTAATTGATACCACTTGCTTTTCGGGGCCAAAATCTAAAGCAATAGGGATCGTAGTTACGCCTGACGTTGACTCGGACGTCCCTACACCCCCGTTAGACGTGGTATTGACGTACGCCCCTGGTCTTACTTTGTTTTGTGTTGTCCATGTTCCACCTGCCATTATTTAGCTACCTCCTTCAATTTTTTATCTAATAATGTTCTGGCCTCTGCTACTGTGTATCCTTTTTTAGTTGCATAAGCCTTTAAAAAATCCTTTTCCAAGCTGGTAAACTCTGCTGATTGCAGCAAGCTTGCCAGCGGAAATTTCTGTTCGGCCGGAGCCTGTGCTTCGACTGCTTCTGCCGTTTCGGCTTTCTTTTTAGCCATTCTTAAGTCCTCCTTCTGTTTCTAACTTTTGCATGCTGGGATTATCATCCGTCCGGACTACCCGGAAACTTAATTTAAAAGTAAATTGCAGGGTACCGTCATTGACAGCCGCCTCTCTATCCAGCAGCTTTAACGACAGGCCGTCGATCGTCAAGAACTCATCCATCAGCTTCCCGCGCATTGATTCACACTGTTCTCTTACCCCGGGATCCTTAAGGGTTGCATCCGGGAAATACATAACACAATATAAGTGTTTGCGGAATTGATAATCCATCAATTGGTCGGCGCTGTATGCCTTGATCTCGTATATATAAAAGGCCGGCTCATCAAATCCCTGCGGCCGGTTCTCTATGTATATTGTCGCATCTGGCACTATTGCCTCTAACTGATCTGCAATTGCCGCTGTGATATCCATAATTAATCAACTCCAAACTGTCTTAGATAATTTTCGTACATGGGACCCACAATCGCCGGCAGTTTAGCCATGATCTCTTCCATCGTGATTTTCAGGAAAAATTGACCCTCAACCCAACCACCACCGACCGTGCGGTGACCGTTTTCTACGTATCCTGCATACTCTGTATTGTTGGAGATCGTCACAACGTAACCGCTGCCGCTTTTCGATACCCCGTCAAGCGTCCAATTCCGACGCAGGTTTCCCCCTTGTCGACCTTGCTTAGTCTTACTTTCAAAGACCAATAACTTCCCGCCACGGACAAAATACACTGTATTATCATACTGGCCGACCGGCGTCCGCTTTTTGACATCGGTAATCATTATATTTCCAAGCTGATTCATTACCTCAAAGATAAAGTTTTCCTCTTGAAGCGTCTTATGAAAATTGCTTGCAAATGCTTCAAACTCGCTAAAGTCAAACCCGTCACTCATGCGGTCACATCCCTTACTATTACAATTTCTTGGTGTGTGCGGTAGCTGCTAAACCCTTCAGAGGATCGCTCATATTCCCGGATGATACCATGCACATCCGTAATAAACAATTTACTGCCAGCCTTAATCTCAATTCCGGGATCGCAATAAAGCTTTGTAATATACGTCACCTTGGCAGCCACGCCCTCACTTGCCGGGTTTAGCTGCTTTTGCGATATCCGGCACGGCACATTTTCCACAACCGGAGCCCAGACCTCTTTTGTGACGGATCCAACCTTTTTATCTGTGCACTCGGACACGGTCAGCTTGCTATCATAGTGCTTCTCAAACTCCGCTTTGGCGAATTCGTATATATCCATACAATCACCTCGCAAGCTGCCTGTGGCTGTTCAGCGTCCTTTTATAGTTCCTGGTAAAAGAGGGCAGCTCACTCATTGCTTTTAGCACGTCAAGCTTAGTCTCTTTGGTGATGGACATATCGCCCTCTTTTATATCCTTTGCCTCGCCCTCTACGTTGGCGGTGACGGCAGTCTCGTTGACAATGTCAATGGCCATCATAACCGCCGTATTATACAGCCGTTCGGGCAGCTCCTCGATGTGACAATAGTCAAGGATATCGCCTACCGCCGTTTCGATGGCAAAGGAAAAGACATCATCCGATTCGTTATCGCTGATGCCTTTTACCTTCTTTAACTTTACGAGTAGGATTGCTATTAATTCTTCCATATCATCACATCCTATGATCCGGATGATGCTGAAGCTGCTGCTGCTTCTATGTCTGCGCTAATCTTGTGGCGAATGCAAATCAAACCGATCTTTTTATCCTCGCGGACTTTCTTCCAGTTCTTCGCGGCTGCCAATTCGACATTAGTTGGCGTCACATCATTGGATAGAGTTCCCACATACGCTATCCCAAATGGATGAATAACACGAGAACGCCGAACGTACAGCATGTTATTTCCTTTAGATTTCTCGCGATCAGTCTCATATGTCACCATGTCAGATGGCGTTGCTGTGTTTCGTCCAAAGGCACCAGGCGCATATAGGTATGTATCATAAACACCATTCGCATCCGGAAGTAACGCATCATCCTCCACAACCCGCATACCTAAATAGGTATCAAATCCTGACTTGGAATCACTAGCCGGGATAAAGTGCTTAGTCTGTACATTTTGTTTTTCCAGTTCTGCCTTTACCTTGGAGTGCACCGCCATTACCGACAACTTGCCCCGGGAAGTTCCCAAGATAGAGCGGGCATCAATTACCATTTCCGGGCAAATTACATTGGTAGTAGCATCAGACTGATCAGAAACATGGGAGTCAAGTAATATCCCTTTGTTTTGCCCGGTGCCTTTAGCAAACAATGCCTTAATAATTGATTGTAGGATTTCCTGATCTGACTCGATGGTGTAAACACCAAAGTCATTTAAAATCTGCGTTGCGGGATTAGACCCGGAAACAATTGCAGATAAGTCAGTGTAGCTTGCCCCTGTACCACGGTATAAAACTGGAGCGATTTGAGCCGTAGCTTTTGTCTTACCCGTCTCCAGAGCTTTATCCTCTTCCAATACTTGATCTGTTAAGCTTGTTTTCGTCCACTCCGGGAGATTAACAGAAACACCACCAGATATAATCATCTGATCTAGCGTAGGTGTTGGAACTAAGATACCCGATTGGATAAATGCCGAATGTTGTTCGGCGTACCAGTTAGTATATTTTGTATACTGCTCTGGCGTAATTGTGTCTAAAATTTTGGTAATTTCATTTGCCATTATTCATTTTCCTCACTTTTAATTTGTTGTTTAAAAAAGCCATCAATATCACCTTTTTCCATAGCTTCCTCAAATGATCCGTATGGCTCTGGCACTTTACCGCCGTTTGGCTTGTAGCCGCCCGGTTTAGGTGCGGTTTCAAATAGATACGCGTCCGACTCTTTCAACGCTTCGATCTGCTCTTTTGCTCCTGACAGTTGCCCATCCTTAAACACGATTTTTTCATCATCCAGCAATGCAGCAACCGCTTTCAGATTCTTGACCTTCGACTCGGTCAATAAAGTGCTCAATGCCGAATCACGCTGAACAGCAATCAGTTTATCTGCATTGGATTTTTCTAATTCTTTGTAATCATCCTGGAGCTTCTTGATCGTTGTCTTTAAATCCTCGTTATCCGCATTGTCCTTTTTTAGCTGTGACAGATCTTTATCTCGATCTGCCAGCTGGTTTTTCAGATCAGTTTCAGTCGTTTGCAGCGCTTTAATCGTGCTATTTAGCGTGGTAACAACCGTGCCGTGCTCAGTCATTACAAACTTTGCCTGTTCTTCGGTTAGTCCTTGCGCAATTAAATCTTCTTTCTTCATTTATTGGTTCCCTCCTAAGTGTTTTTAGAGCGGCAACTCCCGCTGTGAGCCGTCTTTTTGAGACTTCCGTGCAGGTCTAAATATTAAAAAGCCACTGCTACCAGTGACTCTAAGCGCTTTCCATATATTTTTTGCTCCACTCGGTAAACGAGATGTTATCAATAATCTCGCCTTTTCCGGTTTCTGGATCCCGCATCCATCGTTTTGATGAACGATATCCCTTAATGACCGGTACGGTGGTACATCTACAATTCGGATGCACTGGCGGGAGAATAGGGTTTTCGCTGTCGACATCAAATGTAAGACCGTCCAGCCCCGCGCACCCCTTATAGGTAAAGCCGTTTATAGTGATATCCTCCCTGCAGGTGTGACTCTCCAACGTAGCCAGCCATTCGTATTTCTCGACGCCCAGCTGACGGTAGGACTCCAGTGTCGCCGTCTCGATGATATGAGCGGATTCCGTTTGCACAAGAGTAACCACCCGATTTCTAGCCACCCCCTTAAAGCCTCGCATCATCTCTTTGACTGTCCTATCGATTCCCCATCCATGGGTAACCGAGTAGCTCAATGTCCGGGATAATCGTTCCGGCAGTACCTTTAAATGGGCTTTCCAAATCCGCTTTTTAAAATTGCTGCTCTTCCAGGGGGTAGATAGCGCCAGCCTTAATGCCCGGCTGTTGTACTTATCAAAGGGGACAACGAAAGCACCCCTGTCTGTGAGTTCGTATATGTTTCTCAGGTACGATTCCCGATATTGATCCGACAAAAAGGATTTCAGGCGCCCCTCTTCTGCATTGGTAAACTCAGCAAATTCCATGGCCAGCTGTGCCTTTAGCTTCTGTAGCCGGCTGATACGGCTTTTATAATACTCAATATTGAGTTCTTTATCATACCCGCCGTCAATAGCCTTTTGCCTAAACTCTTTCAGTGTCATGCTCCAGGAAGTTTGCTCACCCTTTGAAAGCATCTTATCGATTTCCTTCTCACTTAACCCGGACTCATCCGAATATCGAGTGACAAATTTATCTATCTCGTATTCGATGCTTTTTCCCAGCTCTTCATAGCGGTCGGCCATGCCCGCGAGATATTCGTCAGTCATTTTCTCGGTTGCGGCGTTTATCTGTATAAAACGCTTTTGCCAATAGGTTAGCTTTCTTCCCATGATCTACTCCTCCGGATCCTCTGGATCATCCGGATCTCCAGTCTTATAATCATCAACCGCCCTAATGTCCTCCTCCTGTTCTTTCTTGAGGTTGGCTAATTCCGC
>Ga0153999_1000780_pt1 | contig 13405 bp, 9 predicted proteins | sample TSNC083MetaG_FD_104675 | JGI IMG/M metagenome (GOLD analysis project Ga0153999, IMG submission 104675) | Attine ant fungus gardens microbial communities from North Carolina, USA - TSNC083 MetaG | ecosystem: Host-associated > Fungi > Mycelium > Unclassified | place: USA: North Carolina, Lumber... | reverse complement strand
TATGATATCTATTATCGTGTCCATTCTCAGCAATTTGGCTGGCTGGATTGGGCGAAAAACGGTGAATCGGCAGGCACTGCGGGTTACGGATTCCGGGTCGAAGGCGTAGAAGTGAAGATGGTGGCAAAAGGAGCGGCGGCTCCCGGAAGTACGATCAGACCATTTGCCCAAAAACCGGCAGAACCGGCGGCAGAAACCGCGGTGACAAAAACCGCAGCAGAAACCGCAGCAGAAACCGCAGCAGAGACTACGGCTTTAGAGAATCAGGCAGCGGAAGAGACAGCAATTGAGGAAGTAGTTTCTGGAGAGTAAATGATAAGAAATAAGTTTTACAGGAGAAGCATTGCATGAAATATAAAGTAGAAATCATCAGAATCCGGGACCATACGCTCAGTCTTAGCGGCTGGGCGGTGGGCAGGACTCCGGAGTCGAAATTTTCCTTTTCTGTCGAAACCAAGGATCATAAATCCGTGGATATCCGGATTGCATCCATCAGAAGGGATGCTGTAAGCCAACACTTTTTTGGGAGAGCTTATGATAGTGATTTGGGATTTGATATTCAATTTCCTTATCAGCAGGGAGAAACGTATTATTTGAAAATTGCTGCAGATGGAAAGCGCAGCAGGTTTAAGCTTAATGAAGAGGTGATTGCCAGAAGGAAAAGCGCGGCTTATAGAAGATGGGAATGGGTCAAAGGATTGGCCAATAGGGATACGGTCCGTGCGGCAGTCGGTCTGGTCAGAGAACATGGTCTGAAAGCGTTATATTTGAAGTCTAAGCATCGGTTGACGGATATTCAGGAAACCTGTGAATATAACGAATGGTATGAAATGACGAAGCCAACTCTTGCGGATTTGGAAAAACAAAGGCAGACAGCCTTTCTATATGAGCCTAAAATCAGCATTGTGATCCCTGCCTATCAGACACCGGAGAAATACTTAAAGGAACTGTTAGACTCTGTGCTTGCTCAAACCTATGAAAATTGGGAGCTGTGCATCGCCGACGGCAGTGGCAAAAGTGCTCCTTCGCCCATTTTATCCAGGTATGCAGCCAATGATAAGCGAATCAAATATTGTATTCTTGGTAAAAATCTAGGGATTTCAGGAAATACAAATGCGGCTCTTGAAATGGCTACAGGAGATTTTATTGCATTAGCGGATCATGATGATACGCTGACGGCCAATGCCCTTTATGAGTGCGTGGCGGCAATTAACCAGGATGAGAATATTGATGTGCTTTATTCGGATGAGGATAAGATGAGTATGGCGGGCGGAAGCTTATTTGATCCGCATTTTAAACCGGATTTTAATATTGATCTTTTAAGAAGTGTAAACTATATTTGTCATTTATTCGTATTCAGCAGGGAGATTTTAGAGAAAGTCGGACCCTTTCGTGAAGAATTTGACGGAGCGCAGGATTACGATTTTATATTTCGGTGTACAGAAGCAGCTTTTCGGATTTACCATATTCCCAAGGTTCTTTATCACTGGCGGTGTCATGAAAACTCTACCGCCAGTAATCCAAAAAGCAAGCTGTATGCATTTGAAGCAGGCGCAAGGGCCATCGAAGCTCATTACCAGAGAGTAGGAATCGACGCTGTGGTGGAAAAGGGAGTGGATTATGGAATTTATCATACCCATTATCAGCTAAAGGATACTCCTTTAGTGTCGGTTATTATTCCGAATAAGGATCATACGGAGGACCTAAATATCTGTATCAGCTCTTTGAAAAATAAAGCCACTTATCAGAATTTGGAGTTTATTATTATTGAGAATAACAGTACGGATAAGCGGACTTTTGAATATTATCAGCAGTTAGAGGCGGCTCATAAAGAGGTAAGGGTAGTCCGCTGGGACAGAGAATTTAATTATTCTGCGATCAACAATTATGGGGCGGGCTTTGCTAAGGGTGAGTATCTTTTATTGATGAATAATGATACGGAAGTTATATCAGAAAATGTAATTGAGGAATTGCTTGGCTATTGTATGCGGGAGGATGTGGGAATCGTCGGAACCAGGCTTCTCTATCAGGACGATACCATTCAACATGCCGGAGTGGTCGTTGGCTTCGGAGGGATCGCCGGTCATACCTTTATTGGTCTTCACAAAGGGGAAAACAGTTATTTCCAACGGGCAATGTGTGCCCAAAATTACAGTGCCGTAACAGCCGCCTGTATGATGACAAAAAAAAGTGTGTTTGATGCGGTTGGCGGCTTTAGTGAGGATCTGGCAATTGCTTTTAATGATATTGATTATTGTATGAAGGTCCGGAACCAGGGAAAATTAGTCGTTTATAATCCTTATGCCGAATTGTACCATTACGAATCGAAATCCAGAGGCCTTGAGAACACACCGGAAAAGGTTGCGCGGTTTAATAGAGAAATTGAAACCTTCCGAAAGAAATGGCCGGATATATTAAAAAATGGAGATCCTTATTATAATCCGAACCTGACTTTAAATAAATCTAATTTTGATCTGCGGGATCTGAAAAAAGAGGAAAGACCATAGATGACAAAGGTGACGATAATTATACCAAACTATAATGGATTGCAGTTTATGGAACCCTGTATGAAGGCATTGGACGCTCAGCACTATAAGGACTATGAATTGTTAATTGTAGATAATGCCTCTACCGATGGAAGCAACGAATATATAGAGCAGTATTATTCCCAAGTGAAGCTAATTAAGATGGATAAAAATTATGGTTTCAGCGGTGCCGTAAATGCAGGAATTAAGGCGGCTAAGACTCCCTATGTGATCTTGTTGAATAATGATACCGAGGTAGATGAAAATTATGTAGGAGAAATGGTGAAGGCAATGGAAAAATATCCAAAAGCTTTCTCTGTCAGCGCTAAAATGATCCAGCTTTATCAGCGGGAATTGATGGACGACGCGGGTGATATGTATTGTCTGCTAGGTTGGGCTTTTCAGCGCGGAGTAGGAAATTCTTCCGCTGGATATAATACAGAGTGCAAGGTATTTTCTGCCTGCGCCGGCGCGGCTATTTACCGCCGGGAAGTATTCGAAAAAATTGGTTATTTTGATGAGCTGCATTTTGCCTATCTGGAAGATTTAGATGTCGGATACAGAGCCAAAATCGCCGGATATTCTAATCGGTATTGTCCGACTGCTATTTGTTATCATGTGGGCAGCGGTACAAGCGGTTCGAAATATAATGATTTTAAGGTAAGACTTGCGGCCCGTAATAATGTTTATTTGAATTATAAAAATATGCCTTTTTTTCAACTTCTGTTAAATGCATTGCCTTTAGCAGTAGGTTTTGGTCTGAAATATCGGTTTTTTATCAAACAGGGTTATGGAAATCAGTATAAAAGCGGATTTCTGGAAGGTATCAGAACGGTGAGAAATTCCCAAAAAGTCAAGTTTCGATTAAAAAATATTGGAAATTATGTCAAAATTGAGGGAGAACTCCTTGTAAATACGTTTATTTATATTTATGAATATGCAAAACGGAAGCTGAAATTGTAGTTGCCCTTTGTTCGGAAAAAGTGTATTATAGATGAGATAGTCAGAGGGTATGTTCTATATGGTAAAGAGAGGTATATAGACAGTGATTAAAGATAACCAAAGACGATTAAACCAATTTCATATTGTTTTAGATGGACTCGTAATTGCCATTGCTTATTTATTGTCCTGGTATATATTTTTTGAGAGCGGACTATTTCCGTCTGCTACAAAGTCTTTGAACTTTCCTACATCTTTGTATTTTTCCCTGTTAGTTGTCATAGTACCAGGATATTTAATTATTTATGCAGTTTTTAAGCTTTATACACCGAAACGTGTTCAGGGCAGGAGAATTGAATTTTGGAATATTGTCAAAGCAAATACAATTGCCCTACTGTTTTTTTCTCTTGCGTTATTCTTATTTAAGGAAAGAGCTCAGGATTTTTCCCGGAAGATGCTTTTTTTGTTCTATGGCATTAATATTGTCTTAGAGACCTGCGAACGTAATCTGATCCGTGTTGCTTTACGGTATATCAGAGCCAAGGGATACAATCAGAAACATATTTTATTGGTTGGTTATAGCCGGGCCGCCCAGGGTTATATTGACCGCATACTAGCAAATCCTGAATGGGGATATAGTATTCGGGGAATACTAGATGACAGAGTGGAAAGAGGGACTGATTATCGTGGAATTCGGGTAATCGGCACGATTGAAAATCTGGAAGCCATACTTCCGATGAATCGATTAGATGAAATTGCCATTACTTTGCAGTTGGAAGAATACAACAAACTGCAAAGGATTGTAGCAGCCTGTGAGAAATCCGGGGTGCATACAAAATTCATACCGGATTATAATAATATTATTCCGACCAGTCCTTATACGGAGGACCTGTTGGGTCTTCCGGTAGTTCATATCCGTCATGTGCCGCTTACGAATGCATTTAATGCGGCGGTTAAGCGGATGGTAGATATTTTTGGTTCTTTAGCGGCCATTATTATATTTGGCCCGCTTATGATCATAACAGCACTTATCGTAAAGCTTTCTTCACCGGGTCCGGTTATTTTTACGCAAGAAAGAGTCGGTCTTCATAACCGCCCCTTTCGGATGTATAAGTTTCGCTCAATGTGTGTGCAAAGCGCCGCAAAAGAAAAGAAAGAATGGACAACCCCTAATGATCCGCGGGTTACGACTATCGGAAAATTTATCAGGAGGACCAGTATTGATGAATTTCCCCAGTTTTTCAACGTACTGCTGGGAGATATGAGTTTGGTAGGACCAAGACCAGAACGGCCATTTTTTGTCGAAAAATTCAAAGAAGAAATCCCCAGATATATGGTAAAGCATCAAGTCCGGCCAGGCCTCACCGGTTGGGCTCAGGTAAATGGATATCGGGGTGATACTTCTATTACGAAGCGAATCGAACATGATTTGTATTATATTGAAAATTGGACCCTTGGATTTGATTTTAAGATTATCTTTCTTACCATTTTCAAAGGTTTTATTAATAAAAATGCATATTAAACCAAAAGTCGAGATAAATTAAAGGGGACATAATATGAAATTTAATAACGGAAAAGAAAAATCTACATCTAAAGAGTCATTAAAAAGCAAAAGAAAACAAGCGACAAAAAAAAATTCGCGTAAAGCAAAGAAAAGAAGACAGAGAGTTGTTTTATTTGCCATTGAGGGGGTTTTGCTATTAGTGGTATTGGCATTCTTATTTCTTACCAATATGCTGAATAAGATAAACCGAGAAGAGGTTGACCCTCTGGATGTTTCTATTAACTCGGTGGAATCCGGGGTTGCAGAAGCCATGGAGAAATATACCAATATTGCGGTATTTGGCGTTGATTCCAGGGATAATAAGACGCTTGATAAGTATACTCATGCAGATACGAATATGATAGTAAGCATCAATAACGAAACCGGAGAAATTCGTCTGCTTTCGGTGTACCGCGATACTTATCTGAATATTAAAGGAGACGACGAGTATAATAAGCTGACCCAGGCCTACTTTAACGGCGGTTATCAGCAATCCATCAGTACGTTGAATAAAAATTTGGATTTGAATATTACCCATTTTGCAACCGTGAATTGGAAGGCGGTAGCGGATGCCATTAATATTTTAGGTGGTATAGATGTCGAAATAACGAAAAGCGAATTTGCTTATATCAATGGTTTTATCACAGAAACGGTTCAGTCAACAGGAGTGGGGTCCGTTCATTTGAAATCGGCAGGAATGAATCATCTGGATGGTATACAGGCAGTAGCTTATGCCAGGCTGCGTTTAATGGATACAGATTATAGACGTACCGAAAGGCAGCGTACGGTAGTTACGCTTGCGATGGAGAAGGCCAAAAATGCCGATATCGCTACTTTGTATAATTTAGTAAATACAGTATTTCCTCAGGTGCTTACCAGTTTTACGAATGCGGAACTGATTAATTTGGCGAAAGATATTACAAAATATCATATTGGAGAGTCGACAGGATTCCCTTTTGACAAAGATTCTAAATTAATGGGGAAAAAAGGAGATTGCGTAATCCCTCTGGGATTGAAACAGAATGTATATCAGCTTCATACATTCTTATTTGACAATGAGACTTATACGCCATCCACTACCGTATCAAAAATTGATCAGAAGATTAAGGATGCGACAGGTTGGGGAGATCCGGGAACTACGGTAAAAGCTACCAGTTCGGGAAAATCCAGTTCAACAGCAGCGGCCGCTAATGCAACAACAGAGGCGGTTACAGAAGAGACATCGCAAACGACGGCAGAAGAATCTGTAACTGTGACAGAAAATTCTGCGGCTATCGATGCTACGGAAACTACCGGTACGGTTTTAGAGGAATCAGAAACGTCCCCTTCATCGGAAAGCAGCCAGGTTATAGATGAAACTATGACTGCGGAGGAAGCTGTTACGGAAGCGGCGGTTCCGGCTACAAATGCCGAAGAGTCTGCAGATTCTATTGCAGAATAGCAGGTTATTATCAAATATTCAGATGCGGCAGCATAGATATAATAGTCTATGTTATCGCATCTTTTTTTATGATAATAGAAAGTTCGCGAAACGTGCTTTCTATTGTTAGCGTGAAGACACAAAATTATAAAATCATATTCACAATTTCTACACAAATTGTTGGTAAACTAACTACATAGAAAAAGCAATAAGGAAAGGAGACAGTAATTATGTATGATGAATACAATAACGAATCTAACAATAAACAAGATATATTTGTAGAGAGTAATACAATTCCCAGGGCAGATTATTCCTATATTCCTGATGAACCAAAAAAACCAAAGAAAAAAGGGAGATTTTTCAAAAAAGTGGTGACGCTTGTTCTTTCTGGAATTTTATTTGGCTCCGCAGCCGGAGGAACGATGGTAGGGATTAATTTATTAGCACAACCCGGTACCGGGTTGGAAGAACAGCCTGCGGCATCGTTAGGTTCAACAGAGGTGCTGGGCGAAGCTACCAGTACCAGCACTGCTAACAGATCGATAGCAGCTATGGATGTTTCTGATGTGGTAGAAGCTGTAATGCCTTCTATTGTAGCGGTAAATGGGACAGTAATACAACAATACAGCAATTTCTTTGGGCAAAGTCAAAGCTATGAAACTCCCAGCAGCGGCTCAGGAATTATTGTCGGCCAAAATGATACGGAATTATTGATCGCCACGAATAACCATGTGGTTGATAGTGCAACAAGCTTAGAAGTAGTATTTATTGATAATATCACTGTTTCGGCAGTGGTCAAAGGAACCGATTCCGATTCTGATTTGGCAGTCATTGCCGTTATGCTTGCGGATATTCCGGCGGATACGCTGGCCCAAATTAAAATTGCCACATTAGGAGATTCCGATAACCTGAAGGTAGGACAAGGAGCGATTGCCATTGGTAACGCCCTGGGGTATGGACAGTCGGTAACAGTAGGATATATTAGTGCTATCAACCGTGAGGTTACAGTAGACAATGTGACCAGAAATCTGATTCAGACAGACGCCGCTATTAATCCTGGTAACAGTGGTGGTGCGTTGATTAATATTTATGGAGAAGTAATCGGAATTAATGCGGCAAAATATACATCTACAGATGTAGAGGGGATGGGTTATGCAATACCTATTTCCAATGCTCAGGAAATTTTAAGTGATTTAATGAATAAAACGACTAAAATTGCAGTGGATACCGACCAGCAAGGATTTTTAGGAATTCAGGGGCAGAATATTGATGAACAGATGGCTGCTTCCTATGGAATGCCAAAAGGTGTTTACGTATACCAAATACTGGAAAATAGTCCGGCGGATCATTCGGATCTGATGGCAAAGGATGTTATTACTAAATTTGACGGGGAGAAGGTCACCACCATGTCGGATATTCAGGAGCTTCTTACTTACTATGAAGGTGGGGCTTCCATACATCTGACAGTACAAAGATTAGTAGATGGCCAGTATGTGGAAGTTGATGTGGAAATCACTTTAGGATTTAAGAAAGATGCTGCGCAAAATTAATTCATAAAAACTTTACTTGTCTGTTATAACTATCTGGGATATAATAATTTGTAAAATGAATTCTTACCCTTATAAACAAATGCGATTATTCGGGTTAAAATGAATAGAGCCAAGGAGATAGTATAATGGATGATAAATTAGATAAAACAAATGAATCCGATCAGTCTGATGAGTATGAGAAAATATGTTATATTTGCCGCCGACCGGAAAGTAAAGCGGGTACTATGATTGGTATGCCAGGCGGAATTCAGATATGCCACGATTGTATGCAGAAAGCTTTTGACAGTGTGGAACAAAGCGGCTTTTCTCTCGAAGATTTAAATCAGATGTCTAACATACCGGGCATGAAGATCATTCCTTCCTTACAGGCGGATCATATACCTAAGAGCCAGCAGCTTAAGAAGCAAAAACCAAAAGAGGTGGCCGAAAGTCCGGCGCTGGATTTGAAATCTATTCCTGCACCTCACAAGATCAAAGGGCATTTAGATGAATTCGTTGTCGGTCAGGAACATGCAAAAAAGGTGATTTCGGTCGCCGTCTATAACCACTATAAGCGGATTGCCTCTATTGATGACAGCGAGGTGGTAATTGAGAAATCCAATGTATTAATGATTGGTCCTACCGGGTCGGGTAAAACTTATATGGTAAAAACATTAGCAAAACTTCTGGATGTGCCGCTTGCTATTGCCGATGCTACGTCTTTGACAGAAGCCGGATACATCGGTGATGATATCGAAAGCGTCTTATCAAAACTTTTGTCAGCGGCCGGTAATGATGTGAAGAGGGCAGAACAAGGAATCATATTTATTGATGAGATCGACAAGATTGCTAAGAAAAAGAATACGAATACCAGAGATGTAAGCGGGGAATCGGTCCAGCAGGAGCTTCTGAAGCTATTGGAAGGTGCCCAGGTCGAAGTCCCTGTAGGTTCTAATAGCAAGAATGCGATGGTACCCATGACAACAATTGATACGAATCATATCTTGTTCATTTGCGGCGGAGCATTTCCGGAACTAGAGGAAATTATCAAAGAACGGTTAAATCAGCAATCGTCTATTGGGTTCAAAGCAGATCTAAAAGACAAATACGATAATGATTCGAATATTTTGCAGAAAGTAACGGTAGAAGATCTGCGAAAGTTTGGAATGATTCCGGAGTTTTTGGGGCGGCTGCCGATTGTTATGACATTGGAAGGTTTAAGTCAGGAATTGCTGGTCAAGATTCTTAAGGAACCTAAAAATGCAATAGTAAAACAGTATGAGAAGCTTCTGGCATTGGATGAGGTCCAGCTTTTATTTGAAGATGAAGCGTTGGAGATTATAGCTGAAAAAGCCCTTCTTAAGAAAACTGGCGCCAGGGCGCTCAGAGCAATTATTGAAGAGTTCATGCTGGATATTATGTATGAAATTCCTAAAGACAGCAATATCGGCACAGTAACCATTACAAAGGAATATCTTGAGAATACAGGCGGGCCATTGATAAAAATGCGGGGCTGTTAAGCTGATTTTATGGTACATTATAAAAAGACAAGGACTTTCTTAAAAACAAGTTCTTGTCTTTTTTATGTTATTTTTATAGAATTTCTAGCATTGCTGTTTCCAGTTTTCCGGAAGGTAGGCTAATGTATTCCTTATCATATCTCGTAGCAACCGCTTTCCGTTTTCCGGACTGCATTTTGGTTTTACCAATGGATCATTCATAAATGCCCGGTAAGCGAAGTCAAAATTGCAGGTTAGAGCAGCGTTCATGATGTCTTCGTGATTATCAATATGAGGCATGGTTAGTTGCAAAATATTTTCCGGCATCTTTCCAGCGATAACGGGACGAATGAAATCTTTTCCGAATACAGCATTTGTCTCTACAATTGCCGTTCTCGGAAGATTAGGAATCTGTCCGTTGGTATTAGGAATATTTACGTTGCTGATCACTCTTTCCAGGCCGCAGAGCGCTTTGATTAATAACACTCCTTCTTCTCCGGACGGTTCCATTTCAATATCAGATTCGCCGGTTACGAGTTTTCTGCTTTTTTCCAAACGCTCTTCCAGTTGTTTTTTTCGAAAATCTACGGTAGTAAGACCGTATTTCCAGCTTTTTACGGTATCCGGATCGTTTAAATACTCATTACCGGGCATGAATTCAGCTAAATGCCGGTCTCCGGCAGCTGCTATATAGCCATATCGTTTGAATAAGTCAAATTTAACTCTGTGCGCACAGGCGAAAGAGGAATTCAACCAGTTGTCATCGCCTTTTTCGTAACCTTCTTCGTAGTGGGAACCGATATAGTCCGCATACATGGGAAATAAATCGATGCCTTTATAGGAAGCTCGGTTAAACCAGGTAAAATGATTGATTCCCAGGACATTAACGATGATTTCTTTCCGGTCGATGTTTTCTAAATGGAACATATCCTCACAGATGTTTTTTAAGAGTTTTTGAGTACCAAACACCTCATGGCAGCAGCCAAAGGCCTTAATTTCAGGAAATACCTTATATAAGGTTTTTACACATAAGGACATCGGATTGGTATAGTTAATCACCCAGGCATCTGGCGAATGTTCTTTGATCGCATTTGCGATCTCTACAAACATCGGGATCGTACGAAGGGCTCTTACTAATCCGCCGGGACCGGCGGTATCGCCTACGGATTGATAGATATTATATGTTTCCGGCAGGTGTACATCGGAATCCATTTCATCAAAAGTTCCGGGAAGAATGGATATAATGACAAAATCAGCATCTATCAGTGCCTCTTTGAGAGTGTCCGTGGTGGTGTAATTCCATTTACCGGTGCTTTCTTCTTGGGAAGACAACTTATTACCTATTATTTCGTTGTTTTTAGCAGCCTGTTTATCGATGTCATATAAGGCAATCGTTCCGGACAGAGCTGGTTCCAGGGCCAAATCAGCCATGAGGTTCCAAGCCCAGCCTCTGGAGCCGCCGCCAATATAGGCAATTTTACAATCTGAAATTTTAGAATCATGATAACGCATGATACGATTTCCTCCTTTATGGAATGTAGGTTGATAAGAGTATGATAATATAATATAATAGAAAAATATCAAAGAATATTGACTATATGGAATCAAAATCGAATTATTGGATACAGCTAAAGATTTTATATCCGGAAGGCGGTTTTAATGGAACAAGTTTTATTTACCGGCGATATTCCCGGATTCTCTATCGACCAGGTTGTGCGGGAGACCGAGTTTACTATGCCGATTAAGCATATGCACAGGGAATATGAGATTTATTTTCTATTAGAAGGAGCTTGTTATTATTTTATAGAAAGCGAGACCTTTTATATTCAGGGAGGCAGTCTTGTATTTATCGGAAAAGAGAAAATTCACAAGACCAGCGCTGCCGGCCGGAACTATCAGAATCGGATACTGATCGGTATCCAGGAGGAGTGGATCAATCCATTTTTAAAAGCAAATGGTTTTTTCTCTTTAGAACACTTCTTTCAGAATGCCAGGGTCGTTAAGCTGGATGAAGAAGGAAAGCGGTATATAGAGGAGCTCCTTGCGGACATCCAAAGAGAAGTGCGGCGTAAGAAAATAGGTTATGAAAGTATGGTAAAGATGAGAATGGCTGAGTTATTTTTATATGTCCTTCGCAGCCGGCAAAAGAAGGATTTTATTCAGGCGGGAGGCCAGGTTCAGTCAGTAAAATTTCAAAAGGTTCAAGAAGTGGCAAAATATATTCAACTAAATTATCCGAAAGACTTATCACTCCAGGAAGTCGCAGATAGATTTTTTGTAAGCAAATGTTATTTGAGCCGCATTTTCAAGGATGTTACAGGGTTTACGGTTAATGAATATATTACCATTCAGAGAGTGAAAGAGGGAAAGCGTTTATTAGAGCAAAGTACTTATAATATTACGGAAATATCAGAACGAATCGGATATGGCAGCATTACTTATTTTGAGAAGATTTTTAAGAAATATGTCGGAAATACTCCCTTGAAATACCGGAAGACTTTGGGTTAAGAAAACGGATGCCGGGAGTAGATGTTTAAAAGAGAAGGAGGTTACTATGTTACGATATTCAATTTTAGTTTCCGGACGTGTGCAAGGTGTCGGTTTTCGGTATCATGCCCAGTATTTAGCAAATCAGCATGGCCTGACCGGGTGGGTAAAGAATCTTGATAACGGTATGGTAAGTATGGAAGTACAAGGCACAAAAGAAAGAATTGCTTTATTTCTTTCTGAACTTGGCAGCGGTAACCGTTTTATCAGGGTTGATCAGGTAGTGAAAAAGGAGCAGGAGTTACAAGGTTCGGAAAATGAGTTCAGAGTTATCTATTAAAGGATTCGTTTTTTATTAAAAAGAAGACATTGCCGAATAGCTTAACAATCAGCTATGGAGCAATGTCTTCTTTTTACTATATTGTAATCCCCATACAATTAGCGATTTTCCAGAAAATCCACCGTAAACTGAGCCATAATTGCTGCCCCATGACGCAGGGAATCCTCATCCACCGTAAATTTTTCATGGTGATTGGAAAATTCCGATCCTGGTACTTGCGGACTGCGGGCTCCGATATAGCCATAGATTCCTGGCACTTCTTCCATCAGATAGGAAAAATCTTCTGAGCTTGTGAGTTTTTCCATTGGGACCAGATAATCTTCGCCATAAAGCTTTGTTGCAGCATTTTGGCAAAGGGTGACCAGTTCAAGATCTTCATTAATAAGCGGATAAGTAAGCTGGTTGTATTGTAAATCAACAGTACAGCCATAACATTTTGCAGTATTTTCCGCTAATTCACGGATACGGCCTTCAATACTTTTATGAAATTCCCGGTTAAAAGTCCGGACAGTACCGTCCATTACCACTTTATCCGGAATAATGTTAAATCTCTCTCCCCCATTCATTGTCCCGATTGTAACTACCAAGGCATTAAGAGGATCGTTCATACGGCTGGGAAGTGCCTGCAGGTTCATAATAATAGCAGAGGCAGCCACAATTGCATCATGACCTTGGTGAGGACTTGCCCCATGTGCCGGTTTTCCGTTAACTGTAAGGGTAAAGCTGTCACAAGAGGCCATGCGCTCACCGGCCTCCATATTAAAATAAGGACTGTCTAACTGGCTCCAGATATGCATTCCAAAACAAGCATCAACATCTTTCATCAAGCCTTTTTCCACGGCCATTTTAGCGCCCATTGCCACTTCTTCTGCCGGTTGGAAGAAGAATTTGACCGTTCCGGGCAATTCATCCTTTATCTCATACAGAATTTTTGCCGCGCCTAAAAGCATGGCGATATGGCTGTCATGTCCACAGGCATGCATCTTTCCTTCATTTTCCGAGGCAAATGGCAATCCTGTTTCTTCCGTTACCTTAAGTCCATCAATATCAGCCCGTAAAAGGATGGTTTTTCCGGGTTTGCCGCCAATCAGTTCGCCAACACAGCCATACATGCCTTCAAAAC
>Ga0153999_1000778_pt1 | contig 13422 bp, 10 predicted proteins | sample TSNC083MetaG_FD_104675 | JGI IMG/M metagenome (GOLD analysis project Ga0153999, IMG submission 104675) | Attine ant fungus gardens microbial communities from North Carolina, USA - TSNC083 MetaG | ecosystem: Host-associated > Fungi > Mycelium > Unclassified | place: USA: North Carolina, Lumber... | reverse complement strand
ATCTGCCAACCGCTGCATACAGATTTCCATCAAATGATGAATACCTAAAATCGTTGCGCAACCCAATCGATAACGTTTCTCCCTTGCCACCGATGTCGATTCCCAGTTCAAGCACATCATCTGCAAAACTGAACGAGAGCCCCGTAATCGGTTTAAAGGTTCGGTTTTCAAGATAACCATAAGTATCAACAAGGGCATCCATGCCATTCAGCGGCTCTTTGGCGATATAGTATTTGCTCCGCAGCTTTTCTTCAAAATCCGGCGATCTACCCGCAGGTAACGCTGGCAGCGTGAGTGCCGCAAGGCGTTTTCCTAATCGCTCAGCTGCCTGGGGATCTTCGGGCAGTGCGTTTTCGGAAGTTTTCGAAATGAGCTTCTCAAAGAAACCCGAGAGAAGCCACTGCATACGCTTCGTTCCGGCTGTTGTTACAATGACCATATCTTGCTTGGGTAAAATAATACCAAACTGCCCAAAGGCACCTGTTCCTCGAAATGCATCTTCAAAGGAACAACGCCAGAAGAAATATCCGTATCCCTGCTGGGAATCAATCTGCCCGGTATATGCCTTCTCATCTGTGGAAATTTGGTAAGCTGTTGCCCTTTCAAACCAACTCTTGTTTAGAAGCTGCTTGCCTTCCCACATTCCGTTATTGAGTACAAATTGCATGAATTTTGCAATGTCCTCTGTGCAAAATCTAGTTTGACCATGCGCAATATCAATGGCTCCATCAGGCATTTTATTAGAAAAGGCAAGGGTCATACCCAACGGGGCAAATAGTCGAGACTGTAGGTATTCAAACATCGGAACGCCCGATTTTCTTGTTATGAGGGCAGAAAGCAGGTTGACACCTGTGTCGCTGTAGCGAAAGGCAGTCCCAGGCTTGTATACAAGCGGCTGTGCCAAGAATTTCTCCATCCAGTCACTGCCGTAATTCCGTGCTTGGTTACCATGAGGATCCTCCTCCTGCCCATAGCCCATCACCAGAAGATGCTCAATGGTGACATCCTTTAGATATTCTGACGGATGTTCTGGGAGCTTATCTGGGAAAATATCAATAATCCGCTCATCCAAACGCAGCAGCCCTTCCTGCTCTGCAAAACCCAAAGCAATGGAGGTCAGGCTTTTGGTGAGAGATGCAATGGGGTGGGCAATATTAGAAGAATATGGCTTCCACCACCCCTCTGCACATACACGTCCGTGGCGCAAAACCATAAGGCTGTGTAGCTCAATACCAAACTCCGTGGCGTAATCCAAAAAATCTTCAATCGCACTCGATGGGATACCGGCTTCTTCCGGTGTAGTGTGCGCAAAATAATCTAACATGACAATTCTCCTATCGTGATATTGTGAGAAAATACCTAAAATGATGTATTATACAGCCTCGTCGGCACACTTCATACCGTAGCAATTCATTCACCGTATAGCAACGATAATGATGCCCAGCAGCAAAGCCTGCACGTAGGGCGAAACACCCAGCAACGGCATACTATTTTGCAGTACGCCTAAGGCCATAAGACCGAGGTTTCCGCAGAATGATTCACAGATATCATCTTTATATCTCCCCCTGTCACTGGTGTAATTTGACTGACATCTCCAACATCTGTAGAACCAAAATCGTCATCAGTATCAATATCCTTTACACCTGTGAACAACTGTAAACTATTTTCAAGGTTTTTATATTTCACGTTGGATCCCATAGCATACTCTGTATTAGACTCATTAATCTTTTGAACATACTTAAGCGCATCTTCTGTCCACGGTTCCTGTGGGATATCACGCATACACCTGTGGAAACACTATAAGAAGCCTGATTAAAGCGACCTGGGTGCCATGCAAATGCACAGTCGAGTTCTTTAAACGCCCCTTCTCGTGCCATAAATACCTTACCACCAGTTAGTTCCTCTGCCGGGCATGCATAAAATACCAGTGTTCCGCTTTTTTGCAATCCTGCATTTCCTTCTTTGCAGCAATTACCGCTCCAATCGTAGCTGCCGCTAAAAGGTTATGACCACAACCATGACCATAAGTCTCTTTTTCTACTTACTCCTCATGATTTACGTCTTTCTGACTCAATCCAGGAAGTGCATCAAATTCTCCAAGGAAACCTATTACAGGATGTCCCTCACCCCACGAAGCACGAATCGCAGTTGGAAGTTTCGCATATCCACGTTCTACTTCAAAGCCTTTTTTTCAAGCATATCCGTGCAGAATTCGCTGGCAACTCTCTCTTTATAACTAGGTTCTGGATGTTCCCAAATTTGCCTGCTTATTCTGAAAATCTCGTTTGAAATTTCATCCAAAGTCGCTATTGCAATCTTCCCTGTCATTGTCTTTCCCCATGTTATCTATTATTGAAATTCAGATATCTTATGTTGTATGAAGTGTTTTCGCCTTTCTGTCACTGGCGACTGCATCCAGAGAAATTGCACACAACAATACGATGCCGCGGACGATATACTGCAATGCAGGGTGCAAATTAAGCAGACTCATTCCATTATCCAATCCTGCCATGATCATTGTTCCTACAACAGCTCCTACTACAGTACCACGACCGCCCGAGATCGCCACACCACCTACAACACATCCTGTGATCGCTGTAAATTCATATCCCTGACCAGCTGCGGTAGATGCATTTCCAACACGCCCTACATAAACCAGGGCTGCAGTAGCTACCAGAACAGTATGCAAAATATAAAGTTTAATTATTTCTTTTGATACATTGATACCTGACATTCTTGCTGCCTCTTTATTACCACCAATTGCATATATATATCGACCAAATTTTGTATTACTTACTATATACGTAACAACACACGTAAACAAAAACAAAACCAGCATACTATAAGAAAATCCCCTGTTTAAAAAAACCACAACACTAACACAAGTAATAGCAAGAACCGGTAATAACACCTTTGCCAATACCTTATTCCATCTCGGCTGTATCAGCCCTTGAGCAATATTTTTCTTTTCTTTTAGTACTGCTAAAAACAGGTATAATGCCGCCGCAGTAAATCCAATAATCAGAGATGTATCATTATAGTTTTTACTAATATGAGGTATATATCCACTACCAACCACATCAATAACTCCTGATACCGGGCCTATGGTCATACCACTACTCATAAACTGACATATTCCAAAGAAAATCAACTGTGTAGTCAATGTAACAATAAATGCTGGCAATTGCATTTTACCAATCCAAAAACCGTGCCAATAACCAACAAAAATGGCGATTGCATAGATTAAAACAACCACAACAATACCACTGATATTCGCTTTCACTTGCATAATTGCTGCTAACATTCCAAACATTCCCAAAAGACGCCCTGCCGAAAGATCGGAATTTTTCGTTATAATAACCAAACTCATTGTTATTGCAATAACAGAACAAGTTGCTCCTTGCAGTAGCAGATTAGACAGATTTCTCCCCGTCAAAAAAACCCCCTGTGATAACAGCTGAAATATAATACATTCTGCCACTGCAAGAATAAGTATACTATTTTTATAAATAAAACTGATTGCATCTATCTTTGCTCCATCCCTTTTCATACTACCATACCTCCTGTTGCTGCTAAAGCAATCTGTTCTTGTGTGATATTTCTTTCCCTATTATCAAATTCTGCACTAATTTCTCCCTCTCGTAATACATAGATTCTATCACTCATTCCCAATACCTCGGGCAATTCAGATGAAATCATAATTACTGCAATACCATCCTCAGCCATTTTATTAATCAGCTTATAAATTTCTGTTTTAGCCCCTATATCAATTCCTCTAGTCGCTTCGTCAAGTATCAGTACTCTTGGTTGTGTTAAAAGTGCTTTTGCAATACATACCTTTTGCTGATTTCCGCCAGATAAATATCCAACTGTTTGCAGTATAGATGGAGTCTTAATACTCAATTCTTGAACTTTTTGGTTAACTGCAGCAATTTCCCGTTCATGGCTTATTCTTATATTATCCTGAAATTTATCCAAACTGGCCAATGTAGAATTATAAGCAATATCTGATGTAAGAACCAAACCATACTGTTTTCGATCTTCTGTAAGGTAATACACCCCTGCATCAATAGATTCTTTAGAATTTTTAAATCGCTGTATCTCTTTTCCGTCAAGTTTAATATGACCAGAAACCGCATAATCCAAAACACCAAATATACTCATGGCTAATTCCGTTCTTCCTGCTCCGATCATACCGGATAATCCTATAATTTCGCCCGCACGTACATTTATATTAATATCCTTCAATATCCATTTTCCATTTACACCATCAAAAGCCGACCAGTCCCTCACTTCTAACATTGTCTCGCCCAATTCACAATCCCTTGGTTCAAAACAATTATCAAGCTTCCTGCCTACCATCTCATTAATTAGAGAATCTACAGTGTAGTCGCTTTTGTCTCTTGTGCTAATCGTTTTCCCATCTCGAAGCACCGTAATCCTATCTGCTATTCTAAATACTTCTCCCAGCTTGTGTGAAATAAAAATGACAGTAATTCCTCTTTTTTTCAAATCTTCTACGAGATCAAGCAGATTTTCTGAGTCTTTTTCTGTAAGCGGAGCAGTCGGTTCATCCAGAATCAATAACTTAACCTCTTTACTTAACGCCTTGGCTATCTCAACTAACTGCTGTTGCCCTATTCCCAAATTTCCAACTCTGGTCTGCGGACTCAAGTTCAAATTCAAATCCGAAAGAGCTTTCTTGCATTTTAAATATTCCTCATCCCAATTTATAATTCCATTGGTACATATTTCATCTCCCAGAAAAATATTCTCACAAATATTCATTGACAAAACAAGACCCAGTTCCTGATGGATAATAGTAATTCCTGTCTTTTCGCTTTCTTTAATTCCACGAAAATCAGCTTTTTTACCATCCCAAAGCAGATCGCCTGCATAATCTGTGTATTCTCCGCTTATGATTTTCATTAACGTCGACTTACCTGCTCCATTTTCACCAACAAGAGCATGTACTTCACCCCTTTTGATATCCAGATTCACATCATCCAGTGCTTTCACCCCGGGAAACTCCTTTGTTATATGATGTAACTGCAGAATACAGTCTTCCATATCCGTATATCTCCTTTCTCATTCATATTCCAGAGGCGGATCATCGTCCACCTCTGGAATTAAAAGCAGAGCATTATCTTACATAAATTTGTTCATGAGTATAGACGCCACTGTCAATCATAACTTCATCTAAATTTTCCTTAGTAACTATAACTGGCTCTACGCTTGCAAACGGCACTTGCTCTCCAAGAGAGTTGGTCGTAAATGTTCCACCAAAATCCTCTTCTGTAAGTTCTCCACGATATAGTTTTAGTGCACACTCACAAACTTTAATTGCTGCAGCTCTACTATTTTTATAAACTGTACTATACTGTGTACCATCAGCAATTCTTTGACATGCCGTCAAGTCTGCATCCTGTCCGCAAACCATAACTTTTCCCTCTAATCCAGCTGCCTCAAGCGCTTTAATAACACCACCTGCCATGCCATCATTCATAGGACAAATTGCCGCGAGATCATCTCCATACTGTGTAATCCAGTTTTCTGCCACTGCTTGTGCCTGTGATGCATCATATTTTTCAATATCCTGATCACCAATAATTATGCATGCAGTTCTTTCAAAGCTCTCTTTCATCCCAGCCTTAAAGTCCAGAACAATTTGACTACCACTAGTGCTGCCTCCAATAATACCAACATTTCCACCTTGATCTTTAAGAGCATCTGCAATTGGTGCAGTGATAAAATTACCCACTTTTTTGTTAGAAAGCCCACCGCACATATCAAAATAAAGAGAACCCTTATTTTCTTCGTAATTCACAACTAGTACACCCGCATCATGTGCATCTTTTGTAACCTTATCAAGAGTACTTGTATCTACCGGAACAACAATCAAAATATCAACTCCCTGTGTAATCAGATTTTGTATCTGGTCAATCTGCTTTTGCACCTCATTATCCGCAATTTGATAAATCACCTCAGCTCCAAGCTTTTCCAATGTTCCTTTAACCAGTTCAAGTTCTTCTGACCACCGCTGCTCTTGAAGTGTTTTGAAAGATAAACCAACTAATGGTTTTTCCTTGATTTCTTTTTGTACGGTCTCTCCCAATGTAGTTTGTACAGTTTCTTTCTCAGTCTGAATCGCTGTTGATTCTATCGGAGAACTCTTGGCACATCCAACCAATGCCGTAATTGTTAGTGTTGCAACCATTGCAATTGAAATAATTTTTTTCATTTTCTTTCTCCTTTAATTGTATTATTTATCTTGTTTCAAATCTTATATTATTTTTTCAACCCTCCCCCCAAGCCATATCATCCCTCAAGCTTAAATCTTAGTTTTGAACAAACAATAATTTCTTAAGAGTCGATTCTCTTGTCAACCTTAACAACGTTAGTATACTATATCCACTCTTTTTAGTCAATACTTATTATAACATTTATAATATTTATTTTAATTGATGTTAAATATATACATTTGCACACTTCTTCCGATTGTTTATAACGTTGCATAAAAGTAGTAAATCCCTCAATATCATGGCGATCTGCTTCAATAACAAAATCCTTTGCTCGGTTATAGACCATAGTACGCAGATAATCTCCTAATTTCTCACCATCCTGCTTCTGTTTCATATAGGATGCCAGAAGAGCAATTCCCCATGCTCCACCTTCACCAGCTGTCTCCATGATCGAAACCGGTGTTTTTACCGCCGCCGCTAAAAGCCGTTGTCCGACCTCGGGTGTCTTGAAAAGTCCACCATGACCATATATTTTATCTAGTTTTATCTGCTCATTTTCCCATAGAATTTCCATCCCTAAACGAATCGCACCAAAGGTTGTCATCAAATTGACCCGCATAAAATTTGCCAGTGTAAAACTACTGTCGGGACGCCTTACCTGGATCGGACAGCCTTTTTCAAAACCAGTGATATGCTCACCTGATAAATAGCAGTAAGATAATAAGCCGCCGCCGTCTGCTTCTCCCTCCAAGGCTTTCTTAAATAAAGCAGCATACAATTGATTTGTATCAACCGCAGCACCAATGCTTCCTGCAAACTCCTTAAAGATGTTGATCCAGGCATTCAAGTCAGAGGTGCAGTTGTTACAATGTACCATAGCTGTCAGTTCACCATCCGGAGTTGTAACCAGATCTAATTCCGGATACACCCGGCTTAATTCCTTTTCCAGTACGACCATTGCAAAAATTGATGTTCCGGCAGATATATTACCAGTTCGCGGAAGCACACTATTGGTCGCCGTCATACCCGTTCCCGCATCTCCCTCTGGTGGACAAAATGGTATTCCCACCTCAAGTTCGCCGCTCACATCAAGCAGTTTTGTCCCTTCCAGTGTCAGACTGCCAGCCCACTGCCCAGCGGTCAAAACAGTTGGTAAAATCTCTTTGAGTTTCCAACTATACTTACCATCCGCAATTAATTCATCAAATTGCCTCAACATCTTCTGGTTATAATCTTTTCGAACTATATCAATGGGAAACATGCCCGATGCTTCACCAATTCCCAGTACCTTTTCTCCGGTCAAGCAGTAATGAACATAACCAGCCAATGTGGTAAGATATTGAATATCATTTACATGCTTTTCTTCATTGAGTACTGCTTCCCGCAAATGAGCGATGCTCCAACGCTGGGGAACATTATAGTTGAATAGAACCGTCAGCTCTTTTGAAGCCTGCTCGGTCGTTGTATTTCGCCATGTTCGAAATGCAGTCAACCAGTTTCCATCCTTGTCTAAGGCAAGATATCCATGCATCATCCCACTGATTCCAATCGCTCCCAAGCACTTTAGTTCAACACCAAATATTCTTTTCACATGATTTTTGAGATCCTGATAGCAGCTTTGTATCCCAGTCCATACATCTTCCAGATGATAAGTCCAGATACCATCTTCAAAACGATTTTCCCAGTCATGATTTCCAGATGCAATTGGCTCATTATTCCGGCTAATCAATACCGCCTTAATTCTGGTAGATCCCAACTCAATTCCAAGTATAGTTTCCCCCTGAATGATCTGATTTCTGAATTCAATATTCATGTTCTTTTTTCACCCCTACTTATACATAGGACCATATGCCGCACATGCACGGTAATCCTGTGTTTCTTTATCCATGCCAAATCCCGTCCAACTCGCCGGTCTGAAGATTTCTTTTTTCGGTACATTATGCATGCTTACCGGTATTCTAAGCATAGAACATAAAGTGATCACATCCGAACCAACATGGCCATAGCTAATCGCACCATGATTGGCTCCCCAGTTGCTCATCACAGAGTAGGCATCCTCAAACACTTCATTGCCTTTTGATATCCTTGGAACAAACCAGGTGCTTGGCCAGGTATAATCTGTTCTTTTCCAGATTGTATCTGATACCTCTGATGGAAGCTCTACACTCCATCCTTCCACCAGTTGCACTACTGGACCAACACCTTTAATAATGTTAAGACGGATCATTGTTACCGGCATCTCTCTACGGGTTTCAAACCGAGAAGAATATCCACCACCTCTAAAATAACCAAGGTCAGCCTCACACCAACTGGTTGCCTTCAAAATCGCCTTAATATCTTTTTCTTCTATTTCCCAAAATGGCTTGATTACCCCATTTCCATCTTGATCTAGTGCCTCTGCGCATGCATCCAAACAACAAGCACCAGAATTGATCAGATGGATAAATCCTTTCGCATCTTTCGCTTTACCTTCCAACTCATAACCAGTAACTCGCTTTACCGCTTCCACTGACCAGCAGGTTCTCACATCTGCAAACATCTGGGCACGGTTCGTCAGCAATTTGAGCAATAGCATACTAGTACCATTTAATGTATCGTTTTCGGTTGCCATTATATATGGCTCCCTTGCTCCATTCCAGTCAAAAGAGGTATTGAGAATTGACTCGGGAAAATCAGTATTAGGATAATAATCAGTCCACTGACGTTGTCCCTGGAAACCTGCCGCAATTGCATTGTGACCTAATCGTTCTTCTTCGCATCCTGCCGGAAGATTATCATTCCCATTCATCAGATCTTTCATGATAAGAGCAGATTTAACTGTAAATTCCCAGTTAGCATCCTTTTGTTCATGGCTGTGTTGAGCATAGTCCGGATTCTTGTCAAGACCCTCTGGACAGTTTTCCTTCACCCATTTCAGAGCCTTTTCGTATTCCCGCTGATCAAAGATACCTTTTTCCATTCGCCGCAATACCTCAACCTCATCTACCGACTCTACCCGCATTCCAAGGTATTCCTCAAAGAAATCTGGATCAATACTAGAACCTGAAATCCCCATACAAGTAGAACCGATCTGCAGATAGGACTTCCCTCTCATCGTGGCTGCCGCTACTGCTGCCCGACCAAAGCGCAATAGTTTTTCCTGTACATCTTCAGAAATCGTCGAATCATCTGCTTCCTGTACATGTTTTCCATAGATTGCAAAAGCCGGCAATCCCTTTCTGGCATGTGCCGCCAATACCGAGGCCAAGTATACAGCGCCCGGACGCTCTGTTGCATTCAATCCCCATACCCCTTTGATTGTCATTGGATCCATGTCCATGGTCTCTGAACCATAACACCAACAGGGGGTAACCGAAAGAGTAATATCAACTCCCTCTTTTTTAAACTGTCTGGCACATTTTGCACTTTCTGCAACACGACCAATCGTCGTATCAGATATTACTACCTTTACCGGTGTACCATTGGAGTATTTCAGATTTTCCTCCAACAACCTCTTAGCAGATTTTGCCATATTCATTGTCTGCTCTTCCAGCGATTCTCGAACCTTCAGAATCCCTTGTCTGGCATCAATCACCGGTCGGATTCCAATCACTGGATAATCCCCAATCAATCTGTTTTCTTGCATGATAGCTCTCCTTCTTTTATATAATGAAATTTTTTTCAGCAACTTGTGCTAAATATCGTTTTTGCTCATCGGTAAGCGGTAAGAATGGCTTTCTACATTCCCCACAATCAAGCCCTTGCATCTTCAATATTTCTTTAATTCCTTTAAATACTCCTACTTTAACCAAAGCAGCAACGACCTCATTCACCTCATTTTGAATTTCAAGTGCCTGTGCCATCTTGTTTTCCTTGATAAGTTCATTCATCTTCATAAATTTTTCTGGCATAATGTTATAAGTACTACCAATACCAGCCTCAACACCAACCACTTTGGCACTTAAGTAAACTTCATCATACCCGATAAAAATACTTTTATCGGGAAATGCATTTACAATCTGTTGCAGATCAAACAAATCATAACTGGTGTGTTTGACACCAATAATCCGCTCATCAGAAAGCAATCTTGAAATGTCCTCTCTTGTAAACTTCACCGCTGACATTGCTGGTATATTATAAACAACAACCGGCAAATCTACCGAATCAGCAAGATCAACATAGTATTGTGCGTATTCGTCCATTTTAAAAGAAAAATAAAATGGTGGAACAGAAGAGATAGCCGAAACCTGTTGCTTCTCCGCATGTCTGGCTAACTCAATACCATGTTCCGTTGCAAACATACCGACATTAACAATAACATCCGCCCTGCCATTTACTGCCTCCATTACGGCTTCCAGAAGATATTTTCGTTCTGCTACTGAAAGCATAAAAGACTCGCCAGTGCTGCCTGCTATGTAAAAACCATTCACACCCACCTTCAAGTTTGACTCAACCAGTCTTTGAAGAGCGGAAAAATCAATTCTTCCATCCTGCCCAAAAGGAGTTACCAGAGCAGTATAAATACCCTTAAACTTTTTCATTGCATCAACTCCTGTTTTTATTTAATTACTTATTGGTGATTATTTATCTTGCATATTATTAGAATAAACAATGCATCTGTTCTGGTTTTTCACATCGAGATACAATTTCTTGAAATCTTCCGCTCTCTCCACTGGTCAATATCATGCTCAGTACTTCCAACACATGATAAGCCATTTCTGCGGATACTCGACTCTCTTTCCCGTTGCGAATCGCCTCTGCCAGATCCGCCGCACCAATGCCTCTGCTATTGTCTTCATATGGGAAGTTCAATGGAAGTTCCTCTATTAATGTCTCCCGAATGGTAGTATCACCATTTTTAACCCAAATTATCTTCCCACCAAATTCATTCGGACTTCCCAGATACAGTATTCCTTTTGTTCCATAAACCGCAAACATGGCTTGATCCACAAGGATACTATTCGCATTTAGGTGTAAGGTTCCATTCATGCCATTTTCAAACTGCAAGATTGCCGACACCCGACTTTCATTCTCACACCGAAATTCCTTGCCAACTTCTGGGCTGTCTGGATTACTATCCAGATGAACTGGAAATGGATTGTCAACAAAGGCCGCCGTTCTGCAAACAGAACCAAACAGACTGACCATCGCTGTTACATAGTAAACCCCATAGTCATAAGCCAAGCCGCAACCTGGTATTCGAAGAAACGGATAGTTACTGAGCATGATATCATTCTGGCGATTCGCCGTCGCTACGATTGAAGTTACCTGTCCAATCATGCCCTCATCAATAACCTTTCTGGCAGTTTGTAGTCTCGCTCCTAAAAAGGTATCAGGTGCTGCTCCTAACCAAAGTTCTTTTTCTCGTGCCAATATGAGCAGTTCCTTTGCTGTACCAAGATTATCTGTCAGAGTCTTTTCTGTATAGACATGCTTTCCAGCATGCAATGCATCTTTGATGAGCTGATAATGTTCTTGTACCGGCGTCAAGATTACCACCATTTGAATTCCTGTATCTTGCAGCATTTCCTCAACGGTCACTGCACGTATACCATATTTTTCAGCCTTCTCTACAGCACAAATATTATGAGCTGAAGCAATTGCTTCAACCTGTATCACAGACGAATGATGAATCATATTTTTCAAATATATTTCACTAATCATTCCCGCACCGATGATACCCGTGCGAATCGGCTTTATCTTCATAGCACCTTAGATCTCCCTTGCATTAGTTTTGTTCAGAACTGCCATGCCTGGTATTCAGCTTATTTTCACTGTAACACCATTTTTCCCTACATGGTTGCAATTACCCGTATTTTCTCAACCGTCCTCCCTTTTCTTTTTTTGAACAAGCATTCAGTAATTCTGAACGAATATTCTTTTGTATTGAATTATATAACACATATTATTATATGTCAACAAAATATAGTTTCATTAAGCAATTATATTCCGATTTTCCAGAACATCGTCCATCATTACTGCATTTCATTATTCCTTGCAAACATTTGTACAGACCATTTTATGACATTTTATGACTGCCATTGCCTAATCTCATTGACACTCGTATAGAAACGTTATATTATTTACTAAAAGGAAACCTATAAAAAGGAGGAACCTCAAATTAAATGGCGCAAAAACACATTGATTCAGAAAGTACAAACTTTGTTGCCTCTGTCCAGAAAGCCCTGAACATATTAAATTGCTTCAGCATTATTCAACCGCAACTTTCTCTTGCACAGATTAGCACATTACTTTCCTATCCTAAAAGCACCACATTAAACCTAATACGTACACTGGAATCTTCTGGTTATTTATTAAAGGATCACACAACGCAAAAGTATTCCCTTGGGTATAAGATATTGAATCTCAGCTATTTCCTTCGCAGCACTTTGCCAATCGTACAATACGCCATGCCTTTGCTCGAAGATTTACAACAAAAAACTGGGGAAATTGTCTATCTTGTTTCTCATATCGATGGTCAGGTGTTATACCTGGAAGGATTGTATCCCAGCCAACGAATGGTACAGTATTCTATATCTGGAAGAATGCTTCCGATGCACTGCACCAGCTGCGGCAAAGCTATGTTTGCATACTTTCCTCGTGAAAAACAAGATGAAATTATTGAACGCTGGGGATTGCCGCCGAAAACGCCGAACACAATTACCACCAAAGAAGCTCTACTAAAAGAAGCAGAAGCCATTCAAGCCAGAGGTTATGCTATTGATTTAGAGGAAGAGACGCCAAATGTAAAATGCATTGCCGTCCCCGTATTAAATAACAATGGCGTTGCTGTTGCCGCTGTTAGCATATCTGGAACAGTTATGAACATGAAAGATGAGCTTCTTCCTGGTTACGCGGAAATGCTTTCCCGAACCTGCGCTGCCCTCGCTGGACAAGCACATGAATTTCCGGCTTCAAAAGTCTAAAATCTGATAGTAGAGTAAAAGTAGTACAAAGTAAACGTGACAAACTCCTAAGAACACGATATCATTATCAGCAGCAAAAATAGGAGAACGTCATGAGTCAAAAAAGAACTTCCACCCAAAAATTTAAGGAAGAGGCGGTTCGATACCGAAAAGATCATCCGGAACTAAGTCTTCAGAAAGTGGCTTCAAATCTTGGTATTAGCATTTCAGCATTGCGCAGATGGACCGATATTGCAGGCTCCAACAATGGTGTAGTTGAAACAAGAGGTTCCGGT